>ERZ1370068.4069-contig-3163_pt1 | contig 40613 bp, 61 predicted proteins | sample MGYA00561227_ERZ1370068 | MGnify/ENA primary metagenome ERZ1370068 (study PRJEB38410, sample SAMEA6850437) | metagenome | study: Metagenomic assessment of the ecological functions of the soil: analysis of the soil microbiota associated with the... | reverse complement strand
GCTACGTATTGCTCGACGCCGAGCGGCTCATCGCCGACACCGTCAAGGCCTTCGGCCGGGTCGACATCCCCGTCAGCAATGCCGGCATCGTCATCGACCGCCCGTTCGTCGACAGCACCGACGACGACTGGGACGCGCGCCATCGAGAACAACCTGCACGGCTTCTTCAACATCACGCGCGCGGTGCTGCCGCAGATGATCGGGCGCAAGCATGGCCGCATCATCGCCACCGGCTCCTGCATCACCGAGGTCGCCGATTTCGGCGGCAACTACTACTCGGTCTGCACGGCCTCGAAGGGCGGCATCACCGCCATGCTGCGGCCGATCGCGGCCGAGGTCGCGCGCCACGGCGTCACCGTCAACGCCGTCTCGCCCGGCTACATCGCCACGGAGATGCTGGGCGAGATCGATCCGGCCGGCCTCGAGGCGACCCTGCGCATCATCCCCATGCGCCGCTACGGCAAGCCCGAGGACATCGCGGCGGCCATGGCCTTCCTCGCCTCCGACGGAAGCCGGCTGACATCACGGGACAGGTGCTGCGCGTGAACGGCGGCATGTCCGATGGGCGGCTGAACGGGCGCAGCCAACCGCACCGCGAGCGTCGCATGGACACCGCGCTCGGCACCGTCGTGCTAGAGCCATGGCGCTCGGTCCTGCTCGGATCTGGCCTGCTGAGCGTCGCCAACGGAGCCCTCTTCGCGCTGATCGGCCTGCGTCTCTCGGCGCGGCGGCGTGCCCTCGACGACCATCGGCCTCGTCATGTCCGCCTACTTCGTCGGCTGCTTGGCGGGATCGCTGAGCGGCGACCGCATCATCACCGCGCGTCGGCCACATCCGGCGCCTTCGCCGTGTTCGCCGCCGCCGCCGCCATCACCGTGCTGCTCCTGGCCATGACGGATGCGCTGGCGCTGTAGGGCCGCCCTGCGGGCCGTCGCGGGCTACTGCATGGGCCGGACTCTTCATGACCATGGAGAGCTGGCTCAACCACCGCGCCTCCAACGAGATCCGCGGCCGCACCTTTGCTGTCTACGCCGTCACCAGCGGCGCCGCGGCCGCGCGCCGGCCCGCTCCTGCTCAACCTCGGCGATCCCCACGATTTCGAGCTGTTCTCCTGGCGGCCATGCTGTACGCGGCGGCGCTTGCTGCCGGTCGCCCTGACGCGGACGGGAAACCCGGAGATGGCGCGGCGCCAGCGCCTCGGCCTCAAGCGCCTGTTCGCGATCTCGCCGCTCGGCGTCAGTCGGCTGCCTGACCGCCGGGCTTAGTCAACAGCTCAGTTCTACGGCATGGGCGCCGTCTACGGCCAATCCGTCGGCCTCTCCTCGAGCGCCATCTCCGCCTTCATCACGATCACGCCTGATCGGCGGTCTGCCTCGCCCAGTTTCCGGTGTCGGCATGTTTTCGGACCGCTGGGATCGCCGCCACCTCATGTTGTACTCTGACCCTCGTTGCCGCCGTCGCGGCCGGCGGCGATCGCGTTGTTCGGCGTGCGTGCCTTCGTCCCGCTGGCCGCGCTCGGCTTCGTCATGGACGCGATGGCCCACCCGCTCTACGGCCTCAGCGTGGCGCAGACCAACGACTATGTGGCGCGCGACGAATTCGTGCCGGCCGCCGGCGGGCTGCTGCTCGCCTACAGCATCGGCGCGAGCATCGGTCCGACGGCTTCATCGCTGGCGATTGCGGCGCTCGGACCGAGCGGCCTGTTCGCCTTCATCGCCGTCATGTTGCTCGCGCCTGGCGGCGTTCACGCTGCACCGCATGCGCCGGCGGGTGGCCAAGCCGGTCGCCGACCAGAGCGAGTTCGTGACCATGACGCAGACGACCGCCGTCGCCGCCGAACTCGATCCGCGCGCGCCGGCCGCAGCGCCGCCGCCGTCCAACAGCCCCGACGAATAGCCGTGGCGACACGACGCCGACCTGCTTCACATCCGACTTCAGGGAGCAGCCGTTCTGGTGGGATGCCGCGCCGCGACCGCGTGCTGCCGCAGTCGCCGCTTCCGGCCCAGGTCGATGTCGCCGTCATCGGCTCCGGCCACACCGGTCTGGTGGCCGCGCTGACGCTGGCGCGCGCCGGCCGCCGCGTCGCCGTGTTCGATGCCGGCGATGCCGGCCAGGGCGCCAGTTCGCGCAATGCCGGCTATGTCGGCCGCTCGCTGAAGCACGGCTTCGGCGAGCTGATGGAGCGCCACGGTCTCGACCGCGCGGTCGCCGTCTATCGCGACATGCGCGCCGCCTTCGACTGGGTCTTCACGCTGGTCGAGCAGGAGCAGATCGCCTGCAAGGCTCGTCCATTGCGGCCGCTTCGTCGGCGCACTGGTCGCCCCGGCAGCATGAGAGCATGGCGCGCGAATACGCGCTGCGCGAGCGCCATCTCGGCGAACCCTTCGAGATGCTGTCGCGCGCCGGTCAGGGCCGCGAGCTCGGCTCCGACTACTACTGCGGCGGCGCCATCATTCCCGATCATGGCTCGTTCCATCCCGGCCTCTATCACCTGGGCCTGCTCGAGCGCGCGCTGAGCGCCGGCGTCGAGGTCCATGCGCGCGCACGCCCGTGGCCGCCATCCGCCGCGAGAGCGACGGCTTCACCGTGCACAGCAGACCGCGGCGCCGTGGCGGCGCGCGATGTTCTGGTGGCCGCCAACGGCTACGTCGACAAGGCTGTGCCCTGGCTGCGCCGCCGGCTCGTGCCGTTCCACGGCTACATGGTGGCGACCGAGCCGCTGGCCGCCCGACGCGGCATCGAGCGCATCCTCGCCGCGTTCGCGCACCGTCATCGAGTTCCACCACAACATCTTCTTCCTGCGCCGCTCGCCGACGGCGAGCGCCTGCCGTTCGGCGGCTACACCGGCGGCCCCGTGCCGAACCCGAAGAGGCATGGCCACGCGCTTGCACGCCGCCCCTCCTGCGCATCGTCCCCGACCTCGCGGGCGTCCGCCTCTCGCACGCCTGACCGGCAAATGCGCGGGCACGTTCGATCTCTATCCGCCATATCGGCGTGCACGACGGCATCCATTTCGCGCTCGGCTACTGCTTCGCCGGCGTGCCCATGGGCAGCTGGATGGGCCTGAAGGCGGCGCTCAGGATCATGGAGCCTGCCGGACTCCGGCACGGCCTTCGATCCTCCTTCCCCACACCCTGCCGCTCTACACCGGCAATCCCTGGTTCGTGCCGCTGGTGATGAAGTTCTACGACTGGCAGGACCGGCGGAGCTTGTAGGGGGCGGCCCTGACGGTCGCCGTCGATTGCCCGCCCCATGCCGCATGGGTTAAACAGGAGCGCCGGATGATCTGGGGAAGCCGCATGGCGCGGACGCCCAAGATACTTGTCGTCAACGGGCCGAACTTGAACATGCTGGGCGTGCGCGAAGCCGGCGATCTATGGCCGCGACCGCTTGGCCGACATCGAGAAGCTCTGCCGCAAGGCCGGCCGCGAGTTCGCCCTCGCCATCGATTTCCGGCAGATCGAACCATGAAGGCGAGATCGTCGGCTGGCTCCAGGAGGCGCGTTCCTCGCACGCCGGCATCGTCATCAACGCCGGCGCCTACACCCACACCTCCATCGCCATCCTCGACGCGCTGCAGCTCACCGAGCTGCCGGTGATCGAGGTGCACCTCTCCAACATCTTCCGGCGCGAGGAGTTCCGCCACCACTCCTATGTCAGCCTGGCCGCGCGCGCCGTCATCTGCGGGCTCGGCCCGACCGGCTATCGGCTGGCGCTCGAGGCCCTGGCGGATCTACTCGGCACGACGAAGGAGGCGTGATGCCCAAGTTCGACGTCGACGACGCGCTCGTGCGCAAGCTGGCGGCCCTGCTCACGGATACCGGCCTGACCGAGATCGAGTACGAGGTCGGCGAGCAGCGCATCCGCGTCAGCCGCGGCGGCGGCACCACCGTCGTCGCGCGCCGCACCCGCCGGTCCCGCAGCCGGGCCGGCGATGGCAGCCGCGCCCGCCGCGGCGCCCGAAGCCGACCGCCGGCCGGCGCGGTGACGTCGCCGATGGTCGGCACGGCCTATGCTGCGACGGAGCCCGGCGCCACGCCGCTTCGTGAAGGTCGGCGACAAGGTTTCCAAGGGCCAGACCCTGCTGATCATCGAGGCCATGAAGGTGATGAACCCGATTCCCGCACCCCATGGCGGCACGGTGCTGAATATCCTCTTCGGCGACGGCCGCCCGGTCGAATACGGCGAAGTCCTGCTGGTCGTCGCCTAGGAGCCTGGGCGGAGCGCGCAGCGGGCATGTTCGAAAAAATCCTGATCGCCAACCGCGGCGAGATCGCGCTGCGCATCCATCCGCGCCTGCCGCGAGATGGGCATCCGCACGGTGGCCGTGCATTCCGACAGCCGACGCCGACGCCATGCACGTGCGGCTCGCCGACGAGAGCGTGTGCATCGGCCCGCCGCCGCTCGCGCCAGAGCTACCTCAACATCCCCAGATCATCCTGTCGGCCGCCGACCATCGCCGGCGCCGACGCCATCCATCCCGGCATGGATTCCTGTCCGAGAACGCCAAGTTCGCCGGCGATGGTGGAGGAGCACGGCTTCGCCTTCATCGGCCCGACGCCCGAGCATCATCCGCATCATGGGCGACAAGGTGCAGGCCAAGCGACACCGCGAAGTCGCTGGGCATACCGGTCGTGCCCGGCTCGGACGGCGCCGTCGGCAACGACGCCGAGGCCACAGACGATCGCCGACGACGATCGGCTATCCCGTGCTCGGTCAAGGCGTCGGCCGGCGGCGGCGGCGCAGCGGCATGAAGGTGGCCAACGCCGCGGCGAGATCGGTGCAGGCCCTGAGTCGCCTGGCGCAGCGAGGCCAAGGCCAGCGTTCGGCAACGACGCCGTCTATCTCGAGAAGTATCTCTCGCACCCGCCGCCACATCGAGATCCAGATCCTCGGCGACGGCCAGCGGCAATGTCGATCGCATCTGGGCGAGCGCGACTGCTCGCTGCAGCGCCGTCACCAGAAGGTGCTGGAGGAAGCGCCCTCGCCCGCCCTCAATGCCGAGCAGCGCGCGCATGATCGGCCGAGTCGCGCGTCGACGCCATGCAGCAAGCTCGGCTATCGCAGCGCCGGCACGATCGAGTTCCTGTTACCAGGACGGCGAGTTCTACTTCATCGAGATGAACACGCGCCTGCAGGTCGAGCACCCGGTGACCGAGATGATCACCGGCATCGACCTCGTGCGCGAGCAGATCCGCGTCGCCGCCGGCGCAGCCGCTGCGGTATCACGCAGGAGGACATCACGCTTCAGCGGCCACGCCATCGAGTGCCGCATCAACGCCGAGGACCCGGATGACCTTCGCGCCCTCGCCCGGCACGGTCACGGACTACCACGCGCCGGGCGGCCTCGGCGTCCGCGTCGATCCCGCGCTCTATAGCCGGCTACACCGTGCCGCCCTACTACGACAGCCTGATCGCCAAGCTGATCGTCCACGGCTCGCAGCCGCAACGAGTGCCTGATGCGCCTGCGCCGCGGCGCTCGAGGAATTCGTGATCGGCGGCATCGACACCAACATTCGCCCTCCACCGCCGCTCATCGGCGCGGCCGACTTCATCAATGGCAAGCCCCCTGCCGACATACGCTGGCTGAGAAGCTCGTGGCGCCGCCGTCGTAGGGCGTACGGCCGTCACCCCGTTCGGCCCTAACGCTCGCAGGTAGCGGTTCTCGACACCTATCCCACCCTGAGCAATCCCGGCGGCGCCGATCGATCACCAGATAGCCGAAGGCGAAAGCGGAGCCGCGCGAGGGATCAGCAGGAGCGGCCAGAGGTTGGCGCCGTCGGAAAAAGGCGACGCCAGGCTGATAGACGAGCAGCGGAACCATCGCGCCCAGCGGCACCAGCGCCGCGATCAGCCAGCCGCCGCGATACCGCCAGGCCATCCGCAGCTGAAGGAAGAGATAGCCGGGAAGGGACAGCATGAGCAGGAGGCCGATGATATCTTTGCGCGGGCGTCTCCTCTCAAAGCGCGGCCGCCGCGCCCGAAAGCCGGTCCTCCTTGTGACCTTGCGTCCAAATGGGTTAATCAATGGTAAACGACGGCTGGGCGTGCGTCCCATGCTCAGGTCGCGATTACAGCGACGCGCTCCCGCCGGTTGCCTTCGCGAAACCCTGGCGGGAGCGGCTGGCCATTCCCTGCGGCCGCTTCCAGCGCCGGCATCCGGCGCTGCGGTAGGCGAAGCCGGCGAAGGATACCCACGCGGCTAGCGCGACTTCGCCGATGTCCACGATGAGGAAGCCCCAGCTCTCCGTGTATTCACCGCTGACAATGGTGGCTGACGCCCCGGCGACCGCAACAAGCAGCGCCTTGCGCCAAATCGGCCTGAGCAGGCTCAGTCGCAGCGAGAAGAGGATCCCGAGAAGAATGCCGACGCCGATCGGATATAGCTCGTCCATGCAACGCTCCTTTCATCAACCTTCCGGTGCCGCCGCCTTGCCTGCGGCCGCCTTGGCGCGTTCTCCGCGGCGATGGAGGCAATGGCCCGCCATGCCGCTACTCCAGAGAACGGCCGGCACGGCTGCCGATCGCGCGGGCGGAGACCACGGCGCTGAAAGCCCCGCAGGATGTCGACGCCGGGGATCCCAGGGCGGGATCCGGATGATGTGCCCGCCGACGATGACGAAGCCGCCGCCTCCTGAATGACGCCGGCGAGGATCGTGGCGACGAGCTCCGGCGGCAATCGTATCCGGATGCACCTCCGCCCGGACCGGCGCCGAGAACAGCTCCTGAGTCCGCGTGCGCGTGTCGGTCCAGACGAGCTCGAAGAAATCCTTGCCGGCGCCGATCCCGAAATAGTCGCCGATGAACGTGACCGTCGTGGTGTTGTGGGCGGTCGGCGGGTTGATCGTGGGGTCCCACGGCATGTCGGTGACCGTCTTGGGGAACTCGAATTGGGCGCCGCCGGGCCACAGCGGCGCGATGCGCACGTCGATCTTGGGCGGCGAGAGCGTCGGATCGTACTGGTAGAAGGCGCAGCCGAAGACCCGGTTGCCGGCCGCGGCCAGTTGCGGATGGAAGTGCTGCAGCGTGTCCTGGGGAACCAGGGCAGCAGCGGATATTTCCTGCGTGGCGGCCGGCCAGGTATCGCCGTTGTCGTCGGAGATCGAGATATAAATGCGGGCCACGCCCTCGCGCATGTCGGGCCAGGCGGCGATGACGCGTCCCGTCGCTGACCGCCAGCGTCGCCATGGTCATCAGCCGGAAGCTGGCGCCCGGCAGGACGGGCCAGCCCTCCTGCGGGAGACCGGCGGAAAATGTCTCTCACATTGTTGGCGATGTTGCGAAACGGCTCGAAGGTCTCGCCGCCGTCCTTGGAGCGGGTGGTGATGGTGGTGTCGTTGGGCAATTGCCAGGCGACGTGGAGCGTGCCGTCCGGTCCGATCGCCAGTGGCCGGAGCGTATGATCGAAGCCTGCGTGACATTGCTGTCCGCTGCCGGCAGGCCAATCCGATCGACCCTTCCAGGTCTGCCGCCTTGTCCTTCGAACGGGCGAAGCGTAGCGGCGTGTCGGCGCCCCAGACGGCGTAGAGCGTGCCGCGATGGCTGCCGCCGGTTTCGTCGACCGCAATCCAGCCCCTTGTCGTCGCCGCTGTCGTTGTGCAGCACGGCCATGGAGTGTCCAGTTGACGCCGCCATCGACCGAGCGGTAGGCGACCATGGCGATGGTCGTAAGAACGGGCGGGTTGGCGACCGGCTCGCCCCACAGATAGGCCGTGCCGTCGGCGGCGAACGCGACGTCTGGGATCAACCAGCCAGGTGAACTCCGGATGTCCCGGCGTCGCCGGAAGCGGCACCTCGTGCCAGACGTTTCCGCCGTCCTACGGTGTAGGAAACCCCGATCGTCGACATGTACTTGGCGCGATCGTAGAATTTCTTCGATGCGCAGATCATGTTGGACGGATCAGCGGGATTGACGGCGACCGCCGATTTGCTGCGCGCCTCGTTCTGACTGGCTGGTCGTCACGCGACGGTTGGGGCCGGGCGTGATCGAATATGTCGTGGCGAAAATATTGAGATTAGGCGGCGGCATCGATCGTCCCTCCGCAAAATTTCTACGCCGACATTCTCCACGTAACCTGGGTTATGGGCAAGATTGGTAGCACCTCCCGCGTGCGTGGCAATGCAGATGGATGCCGCCGACGCCGCGGCATGGTGACGCGGGGTTCGGTACTTCCCGATCGGGCCGAATAGACGTCGGACGATGCCGGCGCAGCAACGAGCGGCGGGATGGGTTTGCTCGCCGAAAGTCTTGAGCCGTTCAGGTCGCCAGTCCCATGGTCGCCGCCATGAAGGGGCTGCTGAAGGCCTGCCGCACCGCCGGGCTCTCCAGCAGCGCCTCCCGGCTGGCGATCCACTGGTCGACGGCGTTGCCGAAGTGGGCGCGCAGGCGGGCCGGCGTCCAGAAGACGTTGTACTTGCCCCAGTGCAGCGTGAACGGGATGCCGGCGGCGTCGAGGTCGGCCCACACCTGCTCGAAGTAGGCGCGCGTCTTCGCCGTGTTGACGGAATCCATCTCGAAGACGGCGGTCGGCTCGAAGCGCTGGAATCCGAGCAGCGCCTTGGTCGGCCTTCACGAAGCGGACCGACAGCAGCGCCGGCAGCACGTCGCCGTTGGTCTCGTAGCGCTTGAAGGCGATATCCATGGCCTCGACCGCGCGGTTGGCCGGCATGCCGACGCCGCAGGCGAGCGTCTTGCCCAGGGTCTTCTCGCCGCGGAAGAGGTCGCGGATGATCGCCTTCTTCAGATAGGGCGCGAACTCGTTCTCGATCTCGCTTGTTCAGGCATCGGCACGATCAGCCGGTCGAGCGGGCTCGGGATGTTGTCCACCAGCGCCCCCATCACGTTGAGCCCGTCGGCGCCCAGCCCGGACTTCGCCGCCGTCCCACTGCCGGCGGCGCATAAGTTGGCGGGATCGAAGGCGGTCTCGTACATCACCTGGATGAAGGCGCTGCTGGGCGCCGCAGGCCTCGTTGGGATTGAGGAACAGCTCGAAGTGGTAGGGCTTGTCCGTGGCGCCACGGCCGCGGGCGAACGCCGGCAAGGGAATCGTCGTCCGGGTCGCAGCGCCGTGATCGCCCCCTTCAGCGTGGCGTCGTAGGGCACCTTTGAAGCGCAGGGCGTTGAGGGCGAAGAGTTCGCGCGTCTCGATCATGAGGCCGTGGATGATCCCGAAGGAGCCGAAGCTCACGAGGGCGGCGTTGAACAGCGGTGTCGTCCCAGCTTGAACTCGCGCGCCCAGGCTCTGGGGCGAAGGACCGGCTTCATCGACCGGATAGGACTGCCGCTCCAGATAGACATGCTTGTTCGGCCCCACCATCGAGGTGCAGGCCGACGATCATCTCGGAGATGGCGGCCGAATTTGTAAGGCGCCGCCATGAGTTCCCGTCGAGAGCGCGCCGGCGATGGTTCTGGCCGTCGTTCGAGCCGGAGGCCTTCAGCGACAGGCCGGCCGCCGAAGAGATAGTTGTTCAGCGCGCGACACCGTGATTTGCCGCACTCGACGAAGCGCAGCTTAGCGACGTCGCCGGCGTAGGCGGCGAACGGTCAGGGCGGCCGGTATCTCGAAGCGCCACCCGCAGGGTCGTGGTGTCGATCAGGCGGCCGTCGGTGACCGCGGCCGTGCTCAGCGACCACAGGCTGCCGCGCGCCCGCAGCCGCTTCGCCGTCTTGGATGCAGGTCTTGATGATGCCCTGCAGTTCCTTGGTCGCGTCGTTGTAGGTGTCGAACGGCGACTTCGGTGCCGGGGTCGACGCGGAAGGCATATTCGCCGTCGAGCGCCTGGGTGTAGGCTTGGTGGCGCCCCTGCTCCTGCAGTCTTCTGCCTGAAGAAGCTGCGTCCGTTCGCCATGGTCTCTGCCCTTTCGATTCGGTGCCCGCTCGGGATGCCGCCGGCGTCACTGGCTCGGCTGACCGGGTATGGTACCCCCCGTCGTCGGCGGGGCCTGGCAGCTGGTAACTCACTTCCGCCGGCATCCACAGGCCGCAGCGTGACACGCTCGCCAGGTCCTGCCCGAAGTTCCGATCGACGAAGACGTCGTTGATGCCCTCGGCCCTGGCATATCGGCCGGCCGCGACCTGTGGGATCCAGCATCAGGCCCCACGCGTAGGCGTTCGCGCTGTAGGTCTTGGTACATGCCGTGTCCTGGCCCTGCGGCGTGGTGCGAGTCGGGTTCGGGCACGGTCAGGTGGTACTCCGCGCAGCCCGGCAAGGACCACCAGCCCCGCCATGACGGCGACGCGGCGCCAGCGGACCGCAGATTTCTTGGCCGTCGTCTTGGAGATCATCGTCGCCCTCCTGGTCATCGCGGCGCGCTTCGAGCGCGCCCGCCGCCATTGTCCACCGAATCCGCCCACTCTGAGTGTTGCGCCATCAGTCGGGCGCGTCCGGAGGGCCGCGCGATCGTAGGCTGTACAGGCGCTGCTTCGCAGCCGAGTAGGCTCCAGCCGATTTCCGAACGCGCTGGGCAGGAATGCGCGCTCGGTGTGATTTCTCACACTAAACGCCGTCCCGAGAGCGATGTCCGTTCGCCCTGCCCGATCTGGATCAGGTTCGTCGGCACTAAGCGCGGCGATCCTTGCGGAGGCATTGTCCACCGCACGACTGGCGCGGGACGCTGGCGTCCGTGCCTTGACCGTGCAGCCTGGCGCAGCCAGTGACAGCCGGCGCGAGATCTCAGTGCTGAGAGCGGCGGCGTCCGACAGGACTTCCGTCAAGGCCGACGAGCAGCTCCTCCACCGCGAACGGCTTGCGCAGCGCGCGATCGGCGCCGAGCATCTCGGCCGCCTCAGGGAGTCGAAGTCGTCCGCGCGTGCCGCCGGAGATGGCGATGATCCGGACCTGAGGCGGCGACGCGCCGCAGCTCGCGGATCGTTTCGAAGCCGTCGCTGCTGCCGGCATGTAGATGTCCATCACGACGGCATCGGCGGCGCTGCTGCGCAGGCTGTCGACGCCCGCGACGCCGTCGCCGGCCTCGGCGACGACGTATAGCCGACGATCGCTCAGGATCCCGCACACCGACTGCGCGCACCGCCGCTTCGTCATCGATGACGAGGACGCGCGATGCTGCGGAGCCGTGAACCATGCGGTCCTCCTGGCACTCGCTCACGCCAGGCGACTCCTGCGTCTTTCGCTTGCATTGTGCGAGCCGCCTGCTCGTAGGCGGAGCCCCTGCACGATGCGGGGCTCCCTGGGGGACATTTCATGCGCAGATCTGACTCTTCGAGCAGACCCTCGCACCGGTATGGTTAATGAACCGTTAAGCGAAGATGGAACAGGCGGCCGCGTCAGACGCGCTCCCATTTCTGCGCACAGTCCGCAACCAAGCCAGGTGAAAGTCATGAGTAGCGGTTCCGAACGAACGGACTGACGACGGCTCACCGCGATGAGCGGAGAGCCAAGGTGACCTTCCGGTCGCCCCTACGAAGAACCCCGCATCCTCCGCGGCTCCGCGCGCAAGGATCGCTACGGTGCCGATCGCAACGCCATCCGGCAATGCGACAGTGCTGGGGCTCTCGTATGGGTCGCGTCCACTCACGGCAGGTCGAGCGAGCTCGCGGCCGATGAGGGCGCGGCAGCCAGCCGACGCGCACGGCCGTCAGGCGTGGCCGCCGGCAACGTCGGCCTCGAGCTCGATCAGGCTGGGGCGGCTCCATGTCGAAGCCCTGGCGGATCAGCCAGCGCGTCGTGCCGGCCGGCGGCCGCTGCCGCTCCGCCAGCAGGCCCGCGATGGCGACGGGCGGCGGCGCCGGTGGCCGGATCCTCCGCGATGCCTACGGCCGGCGCGAACATGCGCATGTCGAGTCCGCGGCCGCGCGCGGATCGGCGAGCGTGAGCGCCACGACTGCGCGGCGTCTCGCTGCCCTGAGGTGCGCGGCCCAGGTGGCGCCGTCGGTGCCGGATGCGCGCGAGGCGCTCTGCGGTCCCGGAGCGGAATGAAGAGGAAGGGCACGCCGGCCGAGTAGCCGGCGGCCGGCAGGACCGCGCCGGCGAGCGCCTCCACCGGCAGGCCGAGCAGCCGCGCCATGGCTCCCGGCGGCGGCACGCTGCCGATGCGCAGGCAGCCGCGGGCTGGTGAGCACGGCGCGCACGCCGCCGTCGCCGCGCGTCAGCCGCACGGGCACCGGCCCCCACGCCCTCGCCGAGCACGACCTCGGTCGCGCCGTCGCCGGCGCGGCGCACATGCGGCGCTCGGGCGAGCGCGCCCACGGCCTCGAGCACGAGCGCCGTGCCGATCGTCGGATGCCCGGCGAACGGCAGCTCCGTCCCCGGCGTGAAGATGCGCACCGTGCAGGTGACGCCGGCATCGGCGGGCGGAAAGACGAAGGTCGTCTCGCTGAGGTTCAGCTCGCGCGCGATCGCCTGCATCGTCTCGGGTCGCGAGATCGCGCACGCGCGCGGAACACGGCGAGCGGATTGCCCCCGAACGGGCGGTCGGTGAACACGTCGGCGACGAAGTCGAGCGTGCGGGGCATCGGAGCCTCCTCTGTCGGGCACATGGAGCCACAGATAGTCGGTGGCGCAGAACAATGATCTCCGCGCGCTGGCTCTGTCTGGACCGCATGGCAGACCTTCCGGGAAGTCTCCACATCTAAGTGCGATAGGCTCGCGCTCACTGTCCCCGTCCAGGGGGTGATCGCCGTTCAAGATGCCGCTCGAGACATGCGCACCCAACGCGCACAGATGGCGGCAGAAACCCGACACTCTGACCCCGTATATATCCCTTAGGGGCCCTCGGACGCTTCTTCGGTGAGCCACTTGATGAAGGTGTGCGGATCCGGCTCGCGCGCGCGCTCTGGCGCGGCCACAGCACCCAAAACGCGCGTTCTGCGTCCGCGACGCCGATCGTGGAACAGGCGCAACCGTGCCGCCCGCTCGCGATGTCGCGCTCCACCAGGATGGTGGGCACTCAGTGCCACCCCCGCCTGCGACGGCCGTCCTCCGGATCGCGAGCTGGCTGGCGCTGAACACCGGCCCATCCAGCGCCTTTGCGGATCGCGCCGTCGATCGGGGACGCCGGCCGCTGCGAACCAGGCCAGCCACGGCGAGCCCAGCCGCGCGCGCGTCCCACTTTGTTCTGCCGCGGGTGCCGCGTGGTGCGTGTGGAGCATCTGCCGCCCGAGACCGGCGGGCGTGCGCAAAGCGACGTGATCCTTTGGCGAGCGCCGCGCGCACACCGCGACGATCTCGCCCTTCGGCCACAGACGCCGCGCGTAGAGCGCCTCCGCCGTAGCCCCCGGCCCATAGCGGATGGCAAGATCGACGATCCGGTCGCGGCGCAGGTCGACCAGGGTTCGTCCGCGGGCGATGCGCAGCCTCGATGTTGGGATGCGCGGCCTGAACGCGCAGGCAGCGGCGCGAGCCACTTGGCGGCGAAGGACGGAACCAGCTGACCGTCAGGGTGTCGCGATCCGTCGCCTTGCCCTCCAGCTTCGGGCTCCGCAGCGCGCGCGAGCCGCAGTGAAGGTCTCCTGCGCCTCGGCGGCCAGCCGCTCGCCCGCCGGCGTCAGCTGCAGGGCCCGATGCAGCCGCTCGAATCAAGGCCAGTCCGAGGTGCGTCTTCCAGCCGCTTGATCTGATGGCTGATCGCGTGTCGGGGTGACCGCAGGTAAGCCTGCGCGCGGCGGCCTTGAAGCTGCGCCGAGGCGGGAAGCGGATCTGAAGGGGCACGCAGCGAGGTCCAGGGGCAGCGCGGCGACATCGGTCTGGCGGCTCATGTTCCATCAGATGAATTGATTCATCCGTAGGTCAAGCAATGTCACTTGCGCCGGGCGGCGGCCGAGGTTGAGTATGAGTGCCTGACACCGGCGGGAGAGATCGCCGGGCCAACGGCAGCGGACGGCAACCCAGCGGCGCCCGACAGTTCACGCGTTCCTGCTCACCGGCGCGCGGCGCGGCGGCAACACCGAGCTGCTGACGCGGCCGGCCATGAACTCCTGCCGCCCGAATATGGCCAGCGCTGGCTGCGCCTGAAGGACCTGCCCGCTGCCGCCAGTTCGAGGACATCCGGCACTCGGTCGGCGTCTATCCGCAGCCCGAGGGCAGCGAGCGCGTGCTGTTCGGTGCGACGCTCGCTGGCCACCGACCTCGTGCGTTCGCCGTTCCGCTCTACTGGTACAGCGTGCCGGCGGCCGCGAAGCTCTATCTCGATTACTGGAGCGCCTGGCTGCGCCGTTGCCCGGGCGCCGACTACGAGAGGCGCGCATGTGCGGCAGGACCCTGTGGGCGTGGCGCGCGCTCAGCGAAGCAGGACCCGCACCGCGCGCCGACCCGCTCAGTCGGCACGCTTCAGCTTGACCGCCGACTACCTCAAGATGGCGGCGTTCGGCGGCGTGCTGCTCGGCTAGCGGCAGCAAACCCGGCGACATCGTGACCGACAAAGCGGCCTTCGAGCGCGCAGGGGACGTTCTTCGCGCGGTCTCGCGAGCGCGTCGCCTGGCCTATATTACTGAGCCGCGCGCACGCCACACGGGGCGTCGATTGAATACCATCTGGCCCAATGCCCTGGTTAACGAACCGTTAAGCGAAGATGGGCGGAGCCGGGCTCCGTGGCGCTAGCGGCCCGGCCCTCCGACTTCACCGCGCCGGCGCGGTGCCCTGCAGAACCTGCAACAGCCGCTTCAGCCCGCGGCGATCGGCTCAAACGGCAGGTCGTGGCGGATACGCGAATTTCTGTGATCCGGATCACACGTTGACGGAATGCATCGCGCGCGACACTTACATGGAAATCTGCGCCGTCCGGTGGGCGGCGGCGATTCGGCATCGAGCCGGATGGGAAGTCCCGATCGGGGTGCCCAATCGGAATGGAGGTGTCCGTGACCGCAGGCGAAAAATCAGGGCCCCGGTCGTACCGACGCTCCGGACGCGGATAAGAGCCGCCCTTGAACCCGCGATACCGACACGTCTGCGACCTGGTATCGACTGCGAAAGTCCAAAGCATGTCCGGGACCTCAGGCTGATTTACCGTGTCGCCATCAGCCGGCGCAACCGTCGTGATCGTGCTGGCTGTCGGGGCCTGAAGTTTGTGTCCTATTGTTGGGATGTTTTACCTCAGAAAAGTCACTGCAATCTTCTCAGCGATGTGGACCCGATTCAGGATGCCCTGGCGTATGTCGGTCCAGTTCTTGCTGTCTGCGGTGTCATCCTTGCCTGGGTATACGAGCAAGCCAGCGCGCGACTGGGGATCGTGGACCTGTTTGCCATGAAATAGGTAACTGTTTGTCGCGTCATCACGATCATGGACTATGCCGCGCAACTCACGAAGAGCTTATTGATCCGCCCGAGAGCGTCGCCACGCACGACGCCGCAGGCGACAGCGAAAGAAATTCACCTCCGAAGAAGGAATATTTCCTATATTCACCAACAACGCGCGGGACCTTCAAGTCCTGGACGCTAGGTGAGGTCGTCAACATACATAACGGCGCTCCATATCCGCGCGAGTGCTGATGCGATCTCCCGCGCCTGTGGCAGGCATCCACCATTCTGCCCTGACTCGATGATGGAAAGAAACCGGCAGTGGCACGCACCGCGAAAGCGCAACGTCATTTACATGCAGTTCCTGGCCTTGAAAGTGCGCGAAAGGCCGTGCGGGACCTGGTCGAGTACGAACTGACAACGCTGAGCGCATCGTCACGATCCTGCTGGAGCGAGCCGATTTGTGCTACGGGCTCTTTGATCGAGCAATTTGACAAGATCGATAGGAACGAAATGAGATACAAGCGGCTGGAGCTGGCGGAAGCAATACAACAGCGTTCTGCCGGAGATTTCCGAAAAGATCTATCGAGGGTGGCGGGAAGCGAAGGAGACTCAATCCGGAGAAGTTGGCCGATTGGCTCAAGGCCACCTGATTGTTCTCGGATCTGGTCCAGCGCCGAGCATTGTCGTCTCGAGCCGACGGTCAGCGAATCGTATGTGAGTGGAAATCTCCGCCGAGCTCATGCAGGCATAGCGCCGAGAGATGAGCGCCTGCGGCGAGGCGCTGGCGTCGACAGGCGCCGATGAACCTGTTGCGGGCAGCCGCCCGGCCGAGCGTCGCTGCGCTCACGGCAGGTCGAGCGACCCGCGCCCGATGATCACGGCATCTACCGGATCGCGAATGCGCTGATGAAGGCCCTTTCTGAAAGGAGAGAACATGTCGACGAATCCTTCGGGTTTGATCCGTTCTGGATGTTTCGCGGCCCGCTCGGCGACGTCAATCAGCGCATTACCGCGCCGTGGTTCTCGCCGTCTCTAACGGTCAACTACGCCGGCGATCCCATCATCGAGGGATCGCGTGGTGACGGAAGTCGCAAGCTATGGCCGACAGCTCGGCTGGCTTGGCTGGAAATCGCGCCTGCCTTGGCAGTGAGTCAAAGCCACTGCCTGCGAAGACGGTGGAGAGCCTCGAGAACGCCTCGAATGCCATCGAATCCATAAAGAAGGATGTCGGGTCGCGCTTGATGCGGCCAACAAGGCGCTCGATCGTCTCGAACGCGCGATGAACTGAGGCGTACAAGAAGCCGCTGCACGATCGGCAGGGCAGCGGGCGAAGATCAGGCTGACGAACGAGATCGCGGGGATTCCTGCGCGGCAATGGCGCATCGATTCGGAGATGTCGATAGCGGTGTCGATAGTGCTTGCGGGGCTTGATTCTGATCAACAATGTTGCTATAATGTTCCTGCCGTGGGAAAGCTCTGCGGCTCGATATCGACATCGTGAATCAGAAATCGCCGACGGCCTCCCCCTGGAAGCGCTGAATAGCCCCTGTCGTCTGCCGACGGAGCCGCCGCCCACGTTAACTTCCTTTTACATGGGCTCGTTGTTCAGATTCGAGAACCAGGTCGCATATGCTGACCTATGCGTAACTTTGTTCCGTCGCCCGTGGTCACCGTCGGTCGGGCCGGTGTGGAAAATCCCGGAGGTTAACCTCGGCTGTCACCCTGGCGTGAAAGCCGGGGCCCACAGGCCTCTGGAATATGGACCCCGGGCTTCGCGGGGTGACACGGAGGGGTCTCGCTCCCGCTGACATGGGGTTGATCGCTCAGATTTGAGAACCCGGCCGTCTTCCCGCCATGGCGCAGCTGCCGCTCACCCTCTGCGCTCTGCGCGCCTTCTGCGCCTCTGGTGGTGGATCTTCTCCTGCCTTCCAGCGGTCAATATCCCTGCTGGGCATGGGGTCCGCATCGCTCAGATGTGACATCCTTCCCTGCTGACAAGCGGCCGCGCGTCGGTCATCGTTGCGGCATCGGATTCGAATTGCCTGCATGGTCACGCTGTCGCCGCAGATGCTCCTCCGCGCCTACGCCATCGGGGTCTTTCCGATGGCCGAGAGCCGCGACGACCCGGAGATCTACTGGATCGATCCGGAGCTGCGCGGCGTCCTGCCGCTCGACTCGCTTCCACCTGCCGCGGCGGCTGAAGCGCACGCTGCGGCAGCGCCCGTTCCGAGGTCCGCTGCGACACCGACTTCCGAGGGCATCATCCGGGGCTGCGCCGCGCGCCGGGCCCGGGCGCCGCGACACCTGGATCAACAGCCAGATCCTCCTCTTGAAGCCGCCAGCTCTTCCAGATGGGGTTCGCTCACACCATCGAGTGCTGGCAGGACGGCCGGCTCGTCGGCGGTGGGCTCTACGGCATCGCCATCGGCGGCGCCTTCTTCGGCGAGAGCATGTTCAGCACCGCAGCGCGACGCCAGCAGAGGTGGCGCTCGTGCATCTCGTCGCCCGGCTGAAGCGGTGCGGCTTCCTGCTGCTGGATTACGCAGTTCGTGACGCCGCACCTGCAGCGCTTCGGCGCCCTCGAGATCAGCCGGCCCGAATACCGCCAGCGCCTGGCGCGGGCGATCGCCGCGCCGGCCCGCTTTCAGGGCGAGCTCTCCGACGCCGAGCTGGAGGCGTTCTTGCAGTCGAGCACCCACACGTCGTAGACCGGGTGTGCTCCATCGCCGAGAGCGCCGGGCTGGAGGCAGAGCATCCAGCCGATGAACGGCGTCGCCGGCGCCTCGCCGGGCCGCTTCTCCACGATCTCCAGGAAGGCGGCGCTCTCCGGCGTCTCTTCCGGCGTGCCGCTTGCTCGCAGGCGCGCGCGCGGTGATTTCGAGGTTCCCGAAGGCGACCGTCTTGCCGACCGGCACCTCCAGCACGGAGACGCGCGCCGACACCTTGTCGAGCGCCTGCAGCACGGCGATCTGATGGAGATCGGCCTGGGCCGCCGCCGTGGGTCAGCGTCAGTGCCGCGGCCGCAGCACGGCGCACACGACGAAGCGGCCGCCTACCCACGTTTGTCGGACTTGCGGTAGGGATTGACGAGCGACGCCGTGATGCGCTCCAGCACCGCGCGCACCTGCGCCTCGTCGCACTCCATCAGGATGGCATCCTCGAACGCGTCCTGCGCCATCTGCTGCAGTTCGGTCAGGTTCTCGTTGAGGACGCCTTGATCTTGTCGACGCAGGACACCGGCTTGCCGTCTGGGCTGCCGCCAGATGGGAAGCTCCTGATCTTGTCGGGAGATTGGCTCACGGCGCGGAGCATATCCAGCCGAAAATGGCGGCGCAAGGGCGCGGCCTCAGGCCGGCTTGTCGGCGGCGAACCGCAGCCTCACATAGTCGGCCGACCAGGACGCCGTCGGCGCTGCAAAGATGCGGCCGCAACGCCGCGGCGACCTCGCTCAGAAACGCCGCGCGCTCGCCGCCGGCACTTGCGCGCGTGAAGTTCTCGGCGAAGGTCTCGAGCCAGTCGACGATGTCGCCCGGCAGCGGCGTCGGGCGCGGGATCAGCTCGATGGCACGTACGCGAAAGCCCTGCGCCTCCAGCAGGCCGCGATACTCGGCGGGCGTCGGGAAATACCAGGGCACGGCGGCGGCGCCGTCGAGCCCGCGGCGATCGAGGGCGGCGACGAGGGCGGTCTTGATGTGCTGCACGTTCCCGTGGCCGCCGCATCTCGCCGACGAAGCGTCCGCCCGGCTTGAGCGCGCGCCAGACGCCCGGCGATCACTATCGTCCGGCCGCCGCATCCAGGTGCAGCGCCGCATTGGAGAACACAGCGTCGAACTCGCCGTCGAACGCGAGCGCCTCGCCCGACATGACGCGGGCGTCGAGGCCGGCAGCCCGCGCCGCCGCCACCATGCTCGGCGCTGCTGTCGACGCCGACCACGATGGCGCCGAGCTCGCCCAGCCGCCGCGTCAGCGCGCCGTCGCCGCAGCCGAGATCGAGGATGCGCTCGCCGAGCCGCGGCGCCAGCAGCATCCACCACGGGCTGGCCCAGCTCGGCGACGAAGCGGGCGTTGCGGGCGTAGCGATCGGGGTCCCAGTGTTGCGTGGGCGCTTGTGTCGGCGCGCGGCGTGGCGGTCATTGCGATGGCGGTGTGGTCGAGGACGGCCGCTCGCCGCCGCCGGCCTTCGTCTCCAGCCCGCCGAGGACGAAGCGACCGAGCAGGTCGACGATGTTGATCGGATCCTGCGTCTTCGCGATCTGCCCTCCGGGATTCAGCATCGTCTCATCGGCGCCGGGCTGCAGATCGAGATAGTTCGAGCCCAAGAGCCCATCGCTCAGGATGCGCGCCGAGCGTGTCGGTCGGCAGCTTCACGGAATCCTTGATGCTCAGATTGACCAGGGCGCTGTAGTCCTGCGGATCGAGCGAGGTGTCAACCACGCTGCCGACCTTGATGCCGGAGAGACGGACATCGCTGCCGGGGTTGATGCCGCTGACGTTGCCGAACTTCGCGGTCACGAGGTAGCCGTTGACCTTCCCGGCGTTCGAGCTGGAATAGGCGAAGGCGAGGAAGACCACGGCGATGATCAGCGACCGACCCGCCCATGATCGTTTCGATGACATTGCGATGCATGGTTGCGCCTCGCGCTTAGGACGGAATCCAGGGTTCGTAGTCGCCGGTGCCCTTGGTCCGCTGCCCGCCCTTCAGCGTATGGCCGGGCGGGCGATAGGCCTGCCCGGTGCCGGTCAGGTTGGAGCTGGTGCGGCTTCTGCCAGGGCCGCGGCTGCAGCCGCGCCCGGCCTTGGGCGGATCGACGACGGTGCGTGTGCAGCCAGGCGTGCCACTCCGGCGGCACGCGCGACGCCTCGACACTCGCCGTTGTAGAGCACCCAGCGGCGCTCGCGCTTCTGGCCCTTCGTGCGCCTGTCGCGGTAGATAGCGGTTGCCGAATTGGTCGGCATCGACGATGACTCGCCGAACAGCCAAGTATGGACGCGTGTTCCGGCACGACATCAGCTCTCGCTCCGATGGCGGCGGACTATTGCATCGCCCCTGCCGCCCTGTCCAGCCTGGACACGTCGAGCATCAGCGGGTCTATGGGATTCGGACCGAACGCAACAGGAGACGGCATCTGTCCGCCAGCGACTCCGCGCTGCCGCAGAGGCGATCCCAGCACTGGGCCGGCAGTGGCGTCGCCATCCTGGGCGCCACCACCTTCGGCCTCGGTGACCACGCAATCGCGCCTCGCCTACGACGGCGGCAGCAACACGCTCACGGTCGTGCTCGTGCGCGCGACGACCTTCGCCCCTCCTGCTCGGCGCCGTTCTTGCTTCTCGAGGAGTCGGCGAGCCCGGCTCTCACGTTCAGGGTTCATCGCGACGCTGTGGATGGCCGCCCTGCTCATGGTGATGTCGGCGGGCTATCTGGGTGCCGTCGCCTACATCCCCGTCAGCCTGGCCGCTCTCATCTTCTATACGTTTCCCTTCTACGTCGCTGTCCTCGCCAGCCTCACCGGCCGCGAGCCGATGACGCGGACCAAGGCAGCGGCGCTCGTCGTCGCCTTCGCCGGTCTCATTCTCGCCCTCGGCCCCAGTTTCGATGAGCTGAATTGGCGGGGCATCGCCTGCGGCGTGGCCGGCTCGCTCGCCATGGGCACCGCGGTCACCTTCGGCGGCCCGGTCATGCGGCAGAAGCGATGCGCTCGTCGTGAACGTCTGCACCAACGCCTGGGTGGCGCTCGGGCTCAGCGCCTACCTGGCGACGACGGGCGGCGTCGCGTTGCCCGACGACCGGCCTCGGCATGGAGTCGGGATCATCGGCGCCACGCTCTGCTATCCCAGGTGGCGTTTAGCGCCTGGCGGTTGCGCTGAGCACTCCGGTCAGCAGTCGATCCGATCCGCGTCGCCATCCTCTTCAACATCCGAGCCGGTGGTGACCATCAACAGCCGCGTGGATCGTGCTGGGCGAAAGGCTGGGAGCCGATCCAGTTGCTCGGCGGCCTTCTGCGTCATCGCCGCGATCGTCGCAATGACGGTCCTCGGCGCACGGCGCGGCGTGGGGACGGACTCGATAAGCGCCACGCTTCAAACGGGATCGCGCCGCAACGCCTGTGCCATGCAGTGCACGCCGCCGCCGCCCAGGGTGAACATGCTCATATCCGGGATCGTAGACCTTGAAGCCAGCGGCGCGCGGGGTCTTGTTCAGTTCCTTCGAGGCCGCTGTCGAGATGATCTTGCTGTCGCCGAGCGACATGACATTGCAACCGAGACCCATGGTGTCCCGGTAGTTCACGGGCACCAGCTCGATCTTCTTCGACTTCAGCCAATCGAGATCCAATCGTCGGTCGTGTCCGAGGCAGACAGCTGCCAGCTTGGGCGCGAGCATGCAGACCATCAGGTCGATGTGGACATAGTGCTCGGCGATCGGCGCCAGCTTCACCTCCCAGCCCTTCGCCTCCAGCCATCCCTTGACCTGCTGCGCCGCCGGTTCCTGCGTGCGCTCGCCGCAGAAGCCGATGAGCACGGTATTGGGCTCGATCACGTCGAAGTCGCCGCCTTCGAAGGCCGAGGCGGTGATCATCTGGAAGATCGGAATGCCCTTCGATTGGTAGAACTTGATCACCGGCGCGTATTCGCCGCGCCGCCACCACTGATGCATCTGCGTGACGACCGCGCCATAGGGCGTCATGAAGCTGGAGTCGCGCGCGTAGACCTGATAGGGCAGCGCCTCGTCCGGCTCCAGCATGTGGACGGTGACGCCGGCATCCTCATAGGCCTGGGCCATCTCGCGGTGCTGCCGCATGGCGAGCTGACGGTCGAACTTGGCGCCGCTGCGCAGCGTCGCCTTGGAGATCGAGCTGGTCGGCAGCCATTTGAAGTTCACCGGCTCGCACAGCAGCACGTCGTGCAGCTTGCCGTATTCCGAATTCACGCCCCAGCCATTGGCTGCGCCGTTTCCGCTCTTGGTCATTTGTCTCAAGACTCCTGTGATCGCGTCTTTCGAATGATGCTAGCAGCCGTACCGACCGGCGCAAGTCAATCGCCGAGGGTATAGAGATAGCCGTCGACCGGAAGCGCTTGCCCCGAAGCCACGCGCGCCCGCGCTCGAACAGAGGAACAGGATCATGTTCGCGATGTCTTGCGGGACTGACGAAGGTCTTCATCGCGGTGTAGCGCACCGAGTTCTTGCGCACCTCCTCCTCCGAACGGCCGCTCGCCTTGGCCTCGGCCTTGATCACGCGCTCGATGCGGTCACCCTCGACAGCGCCGGGGACAGATGGCGTTCACGCGGATGCCGAACGGCCCCAGCTCGAGCGCCAGCGACTTGGTGAGCCCGACGATCGCCCATTTGGCCGAGGCGTAGGGCGTGCGCCGGGCGAAGCCGTGGATGCCAGCCGCCGACGACAGGTTGATGATGGCGCCGCTGCCGTTCTTCTTCAGCACCGGCACGACGCGCCGGCAGCACATATAGGTGGCGTCCAGATTGACGGCCAGCGTGCGCCGCCAATCCTCGAGCTTGACGTCTTCCACGTTGGCGGTCGGTCCGGCGATGCCGGCATTGTTCACCATGATGTCGAGGCCGCCGAGACCTGCGAGCGCCGCATCGAAGAAGCGATCGAGCTGGGCAGGATCGGCGACGTCCGCCGGCGTTGCTCCAAGCGTCGGATGGGCCGCCTTGAAAGCCTTCAAGCCGGCTTCGTCGACGTCGCAGACATAGACCCAGGCGCCGGCGGCGAGGAACGATCTCGGCGGTGACGCGTCCGATGCCGGTCGCGGCGGCGGTTATGATGACACGCTTGTTCTTGAGATCGTCGGTCATGTCGTTCCGCCTCTATTTTCTGTTCACGCGCAGATCGGCGATCACGCACAGCATCTCGAACATCAGGTTGGCGGCGTTCAGGGCCGTGTGGCCCGGAGGGATCGGCGAGCGGCAGCACCTCGCAGATGTCGCCGCCGACCAGGTTCATGCCCTGCAGGCCGCGGATGATCACCTGGGCGTCGCGCATGGAGAGCCCGCCCGGCTCCGGCACGCCGGTGCCGATGCAGTACGACGGGATCGAGCCCGTCGATGTCGAAGGTGATGTAGGTCGGGCCGGTGCCGCAGATGCGCCGGCATTCCCTGATCACCTCCTTCCGGCCCATCTCCTCGAAGTCGTCCATCGTGACGATGCGCATGCCGACGTCATAGCCGTACTGGATGTCGTCGTCGCCGAAGCGGGTGCCGCGCAGGCCGATCTGGATCGTGCGCTTGGGATCGAGGATGCCCTCCTCCACCAGGCGGCCGGAACGGCGTGGCGTGGTTGATCTTGGTGCCGAGATAGGTGTCGAGTGTGTCGGCGTGGGCGTCGAAATGCACGGCGCCGAAGGGCTCGCCCTTGGAGAGGCCGCGCAGGATCGGCAGCGTGATCGTGTGATCGCCGCCGGCGGCGATCGGCGCGACCTTGTGCTGGGCGAGGTTCTCGAAGAACGCCGTGATCCCATCCACGCTGCCCAGAAGATCGAACGGATTGATGGGCGTGTCGCCCATGTCCGCGACGTTGCAGAGGCGAAACGGCGCGATGCCGGCTGGTGGCGTTGACGCGGCGGATGATGCGCGACATCTCCCGGATCTGCGCCGGTCCCTGGCGAGCACCCGTGCGAAAGCCGGTGCCGAGGTCGAAGGGCACGCCGACCAGCGCGATGTCGACCTTCGTCGGGTCGTTCACGCGCGGCGTGCGCATGAAAGTCGCGGCTTCAGCGAAGCGCGGGATGACGGCCGCATTGAGCGGCTGCAGCGGCGGCTTCGGGCGTCGTGTCGGGCATGGCGGCACTCCCAGGGGAGCAGGTTTATTGGTTGAGCCGGAGAGTGCGAGCGGGGCGCGCCAGGTCAACGCCATGGGCTTGGAGCGGATGCCGCGCCATGATCTACTTCGCGCGCATCACGAGCCATCACGGGGGAACCATGCCGCTCATCGATCGCGCATCCGTGCGCACCATCGCCATCGTCGGCGCCGGCATCGTCGGCGCCAGCTGGGCCGCCTACTTTCTCGCCCGCGGCTTCGCCGTCCGCGCCACCGACACGCGCGCCGACGGCGAGGCGTTCGTCCGCGACTACATCGCGAAGGCTCTGGCCGACGCTGGAGCGCTTCGGTCTCGCACCCGGCGCCGACAAGAAGCGATGGTCGTTCCACCGCACGCCCGCCGAGGCGGCGACCGGCTCGGATTTCGTGCAGGAGAGCGTGTTCGAGCGCCTGGAGCTGAAGCAGCAGGTGCTGGCCGAGATCGATGCGGCGCTGGCGGCCGACCGCGTGATCGGCTCCTCCACCTCGGGCTTCACGCCGAGCGACTTACAGGCGCGCTGCGCGCATCCCGAGCGCGTGGTCGTCGGCCATCCCTTCAACCCGCCCCATCTCGTGCCGCTGGTCGAGGTCGTGGGCGGCAGCAGGACCGATGCGGCCGCCGTGGATTGGGCGGTCGACTTCTATAACGCGGTCGGCAAGAAGGCGATCCGGCTCAACAAAGAGATCCGCGGCCATCTCGCCAACCGGCTACAGGCGGCGCTGTGGCGCGAGGCGCTCTACTGTGTCGACCAGGGCATCGCCTCGGTCGCCGATGCCGACGCCGCCATCGCCTACGGGCCGGGCGTTCGCTGGGCCTTCATGGGACCGTCGCTCACCTTCCATCTCGCCGGCGGCGTCGGCGGCATGGCCTATTTCCTCGATCACCTGAAAGCCTCGATCGAAGCCGACTGGGAGGAGCTGGGTCAGCCGAAGTTCACGGACGCGCTGAAGCAGAAGTTGATCGACGGCGTCGTGGCCGAGGCCGGTTCACGTAGCTTCCCCGAACTTGCCGCCTGGCGCGACCGCTGTCTCGAGGATCTGCTGCTGGCACTCAAGGACAAGCGCGACTGAGGAGGCGACGTTGCAGACACGTCATCTCGTCGCAGCTCTGTTGCTCCTCCTCTCCGCCTGCGTCACCAAGCCCGTCATCGAAACGATCACCGGCAAGCCGATCCCGGAGAGCGAGGTGAAGGCCACCATTCTCGCGCTCGCGCGCGGCGAGTGGCAGACGTTCGGCAAACAGCGCGTGTACTGGGAGGACGGCGTGCAGGTCATCAAGCCAGTCGGCTTGTGGGAGGACGACAGGCTCGGCAGCGAGCGGGTCGCCGAGTATTGGCGCGTGCTCGATCCCGACTCCAAGTTGACCGGCATGAATTGCGCCGATCCCTGGTCGGCCGCCTTCATCTCCTGGGTGATGATCCGCGCCGGCGTCGATCCCCGGCAGTTCACGCGCTCGGCCGCGCATCGCGACTATCTCAAGACCATCATCGCGCACGCCGACGATCCCGACTTCGAGTTCAGGCCGCGCGCGCCGACGACTATGCGCCGAAGCCCGGCGACCTCATCTGCCGCGGGCGCGGCAGCACGCGGAAGATCACGGACTTCCGCTCGTTGCCCGACGATGCCGAACTGCATTGCGACATCGTCCTGACGAACGCCGACGGCAAGCTCCGAGTCCATCGGCGGCAATGTGCGGCAGTCGGTGTCGCTCAGCGAACACGAGGTCGACGCAACGGGGAAGCTCGGCGCGCCCTGGTTCGTCGTCATCCAGAACCGCTATCCCGATCCGCAGACGCCGGTGGCATTCCGGTGATAGCATTGCGCAAAACGTTCGAGGGAGGAATGCATGTCGCCACGCAAGGCCGCGCTGACGCCGGCGAAGAAGACCGCGCTCGACTGGGTGAAGCGCAACGAGCCCTGGCTGTCCAGACCCACACCGATATCTGGAACTTCCACGAGACGGCGTGGCGCGAGTATCGCTCGGCGGCCTACTACGTGAAGCTGCTGCGCGAGCACGGATTCGAAGTCGAGGAAGGCACGGCCACCATGCCGACGGCCTTCCTCGCCACCTGGAAGAACGGCCGCGGCGGCCCGACCATCGCCTCCTATGCCGAGTACGACGCGGTACCCGGCAACAGCCAGGAACCGGTACCCTACAAAAAGCCGCGCGCGGGCTGCACAAGTACGCCGCCGGCCACACTGACCCCATTCTGCGCTCGGCATGGGTGCGTTCGGCGGCCTCTTGGCCGCCAAGGCGGCGATGGAGAAGCACGGCATACCCGGCACCTTGAAATTCTTCGGCGAGCCGGCGGAGAAGGTGTGCGGCTCGAAGCCGGTGCACGCCGCCCACGGCTACTATGACGATCTCGACGCCGCCATCAGCTTCCACCCCGCCTATTTCCGCAGCTATTCCAACACGACCATCTGGGACACCCACTGCGGCGCCTACTGGAGCAAGATGTACACGTTCGAATGCCCGCATCCGGAGACCTGGGCGGCCATGGGCGCCAGCGACAGCGCCAACCCGCACACCTCGGCGCGGCACCCGGCGCCATCGACGCGGTCTGCCTGATGTACACGGCCTCGAAATACACCAAGGAGGCCATGCTGCCACACACGGGCACCTGGACCATCAACGAGGCCATCCTCGCCGCGGGACAGTCGACCTCCGACAACCTTGCCCCCAATTTCAGCCAGATCCAGTACGCCAGCCGGGCGCCGACGCTGGCGATGCAGGAGCGCATCTATGCCGTGCTCGACAACAATGCCGATCATGCGGCGGGCATCACCCACTGCACCGTCCGCAAGGGCTGGGTGACGAAGACCCGGCCCGGCCTGCCCAACCACGTCATGGCCGGCGTCTGCTACGCCAACCTGGAGCTGGCGGGGCCGCCTGCCTGGGGCGAGGAGGCCCGCAAGTTCGGCCGCGAGATCCAGAAGAACCTGGGGCTCAAGCCGGCGAAGGACCCGCTCATGCGCGAGATGGGCGAGCTGATCGCGCCGGAGGCGGCCGAGGGCGCTCCTGCGCAACGACCTGCCGGCCTGGCAGAAGAACTACACCTCCGACGACTACACCGACTACACGTGGCACTGCCCGACCGTGCGGCTGATGATCGGCCGCGCCACGCTGGAGCCGCCGGCGCGCGGCTATCAGTACCCGGACTGGGTGTGGAACGCGCTCGGCGGCTATTCGCCGGCCATCGATCCCACGGTGTTCGCGGCCGCCCGCACCATCGGCCTCACCTTCATCGACCTGATGACCAAGCCGGCCGTGCTGACGGCGGCGAAGGCCGAGTTCAGGGAACGCAGCGGCGGCGGCATCGGCGGCAAGGGCTGGGTGCCGCCCCTTCTCGGCAAGAACTTCAAGGCGCCCATCCACTACCGTTGGCCGGAATACGTGACCACGCCGCGCGGGCGGGAGTGGTGGATACCGGTGGGCGCGTGAGGGGCGGCCGGGATGGCTCGCATCAGAGTCTTGACGATGGACCCCATGCCCAGCGGGACATGATGGTCGGCGCGGCGGCTGAACCTCCTGTCGGCCGGACGGGAGGGTTCACTACACAAACGCGCAGAAACAACCCTACGCATCGGGTGGCGGAATCCGGCGAAGAGAAAACGAGCAAAGGACCCCATGCCCGGCGGGAAATCCGTCGGACGGAGCGGCGGCGGAGACAGTCGGGACGACGTTGGAGTGCGACTGGATACAGGGTGTCAAAGAGCGAGGTCCAAAATTCGATCGTGACCAGGATAGAACAAAAATGGAACACTGATCAAGCAGGATCACCGCCGAAATGCGCGGTCGGGACGGCAGGTCGGCTTGCTACCGGTCGACATGAAGCAACGCACCCTGCCCGACTTCCTCGCGCCGGGCCTCGATATCGTCTCGATCGGCATCAATCCGTCGCTCTATTCCGTCGAGCGCGGATTCTACTTTGCCCGTCCCGGCAACCGGTTCTGGCCGGCGCTCAATGCGTCCGGGCTGGTTGTGCCGCCGCTCGCGCCGTCGCTGGACGCCGTCGAGATTGCTGTTTCGCAGGTACCACATCGGCTTCACCGATCTGGTGAAGCGCGCGACCCCGCGCGCCGCCGAGCTCGCCGACGCGGACTACCGACAGGGCGCACGCGTGCTTCAGAAGAAGCTCGTGCGCTACGCACCGGCGATCGCATGGTTTCACGGCGTCAGCGCCTATCGGCTGTTTCTTGCCCATCATGGGAACGCCGCGCGCAAAGGTCGCCGTCGGCCTGCAGCCTGAGTGCATCGGGCTTACGCAGATATTCGTTACGCCCAATCCGAGCGGCGCCAATCCGACGCGCGAACCCGAAGCATCTCGTCCTGCTCTACCGTGAACTCGCTGCGCTGCGCGATCGACTGAGGCCGGACTGGAGTCGCCTGCCCCGTCAAGCCCGGGGGCGTAGGATCAATGTCGCGACGCGACCTCGAGCGGCGTGACCAGAACCAGCCGTCGAGGAGCTTTACGGCGACGGCTGCCCGACCCACATGATAGTATGAGATCACGGCTGCGAACCGATCGCGGCGCGGTGGCAGCAGTGGAGCTTCCGATGTCGCTCGCGCGACGACGCTTTGCCCGGCAAAGCGCGGATTTCCGCCCTTGCCGCGGATCGTCTCGCTCTGCCGCTCCTGGCGAGCTGCGCATATGATGACGGCTACTACGACCCGGCACCCGGATATGGATACGACTACGGCAATGGCGGGTACAACTATGGCTATGGCGGCGTCTACGGCTACGGGGGCTATGGCTACAACTACGGCTATGGCAATCCCTGCTGGCCCTATGGCTGCGGCGGCGATTGGCACCACCGGCACCATCATCACCAGGGCTCGGGTGACGACGGCGATAATCACGATGACGGCAACAACCACCATCATCACCATGGTAGCGGCGACATGTCGGGCGGGCGGCCGCCCGCTGGCCCAGGCCGTCAAGCGAATGATGCCCCGGACGCCGGCAAAGGCCGGACCCCCGCCGGTCCCCATCATCTCCCTACATTTGGGTCCCGCAACCGAAGGACTCGAAGAACTAGTCTACGCGGCGAGGCGCTGACCTTCGCGGCATAGGCTAATTGTTGGGAACGCAAACGAAGGTCACCTCGCCGTTGTCGGCGGGCCAGCGGTCGGCGGGCCGGGCATTCGCGTTGTCAGCGCTCAGTCGCACCAGTCCTCGGCCTTGTCACCTGGCGTCGCGAAGCTCGGCCTCGTTCTTGTAGGAGTAGGTCACGGTCGGCGCCGACGCGTCGACCTGCTGCGGCCCGCCCGAGCAGGCCACGAGCACGGCCGCACCGCCCGCCAGCGCGACCAGGGCATGCACGCGCATCATTCGTTCCTCCGATAGGTCCCCCGCAATAACCCACGATCGACCTAGGAGTTCCGAGGCGCCGCAACTTTGCCCGCCCTGCTCAGGGCCGGCGGCTAGTGCACTGGCAGAAACGCGTTGGTGACCGCGCCGCGCAGCGTTTCCATCGGTGTGGGCGGCATCGGTGCCCCACACAAGGCTGCCGCCGTTGGCCCTGACGCGGTAGCAGCCCGCGGGCAAGGCGGCATTGCCGTGCCAGCTCACGCAGATGTCGCCGACCTGGTCCAACCGCCAGCCGCCGCTCGCGATGGCCGGCCGCATCGCTGTACGTGACCGCACCGCCCGGCAGGAAGTAGAGGTTGTAGGCCGTGCCGGCGGCGGTCCGACCGGACACGGTGTTGTCCTTCATCGCCGTGACGAAGCGGTCGCCCTGCAGGATCAGCGCATGGGCAGGTAGCGCTGCCGCCGAAAGCACGGCGCCGAAGAGCAAGGGCGAGGATGGGTGTTTTCATGATCGCTCTCCTCATGCGGAGACCGCCTTCGTCTCCAGGTCACCATGGAAGCGCGCCCGATAGACCCGATTTGTGTTCGCGCGGCACCGCTGGCAAGGGGCAATTCTTGTCTCGATGTCGCACCCTCCGCTTCCCGCGAAGGCGCGCAATTCGGCCGAGCAGCCAGTGGATTCCCTGCGCCAGTTGACGCAGAGGTAGCGGGAACAAACCGCTGGGAGCGCCTCGCCGTGACCGCCGATCCGATCTACCTGACCTACGACCGCGTCGCGCTCGACGCCCAGTACAACAACCAGCGCGCGCGTGCCCGACTTCGACGCCCATGTCGCGCGCTGGCAGAAGGAGAGCGCGCGCGCGCCGCGCTGCCGGGCGAGCGCGATGTCGCCTTCGGGCCGTCGGCCGACGAGGTGCTGGACATCTACTCACCAGCGAAGGCAAGCGGGCCGGTGCCGGTGCAGGTCTTTATCACGGCGGCTATTGGCGGTCCTTCAAGGCCGCCGATTTCGCCTTCGTGGCCGAGCGCATGGCGGAGGCCGGCGCTCTCGTCGTCATCGTCAACTACGCGCTGGTGCCGGTGGTGCGCATCGGCGAGCTGGTGCGGCAATGCCGCGCCGCGCTGGCCTGGGTGCATGCCAACATCGCGCGGTCATGGCGGCGATCCCAACCGCATCTTCGTCTCCCGGTCACTCGGCCGGCGGCCATCTGACGGCGGTGATGGCGGCGATGGGATCGCCCGCCGGCGAGCCGGACACGCGCCCGCTGCTGCAGGGCGGCGTCTCGCTCAGCGGCCTCTTCGATCTCGAGCCGATCCGGCTCTGCTATCTGCAGGAGACGCTCCAGCTGACCCCGGCGGAGGTGGCGGCGAACAGCCCGGCGCGCCGCCTTGCCGAGCTGACCGACGCCGCTTATCCTCGCCTATGGCGCCGACGAGTCGCAGGAGTTCGCGCGCCACTCGAGCGAGTACGGACACGCGCTCGCCGACGCGCGGCGTCGCCTGCACGGTCAGCCCGCTCGCCGGACACAATCACATGAGCATCTGCAGCGCGCTCGCCGATCGGAAACAGCGAGCCGCTGCGGATGATCCTGGGGCAGATGGGATTGGCCTGACTCTGCGGAGACGCGTTTCGAGGCGTTTGTGACGGCTGTCACAGATGCCGACCGCCGATCGGCTTAACAATGGCGCGCCTCGGATCTAGTGATCAGGGAGCGCCCGTCATGCAGAGGTTGAAGGTCCGCATCGCCGCAGCGGCGATCGCCGCCGGCCTCGCGTCCATCGCCCTGCCCGCCGCGGCCCAGAGCTACTACACCGTCAACGGCCAGCCGCCGCTCCTGATGTCGCGCTGATCACACGCGCGCAGAACGGCTTGCCCGCCGGCGACTACTGGCTGGACACCAGGGCTACTGGGGCGTGATGGGCAATTGGCGAGCGCTCGGCAACATCAACCCGGGCAGCACCGTCTCGCGCTATGGCAGCGGCGAGCAAGGATCGAACGGCTGGAGCCACTACGACAACATGTCACGGTACGTGGGTGGGCGGCGACAGCAACGGTTGCTACTACGCCAGCGATTGGTCGAATTGCTGATGCCGGCGCGACGGCAACCTGACGGCGCCAAATAACAGAAGAGTCGAACTTCCAACTCCCGGGGCGCATACGGACGCGTATGCGCCCCTTTTCATTGGGGCCCTTGAAACAGAAAAGCCCCTTCCCGTTTCAGGAAGGGGGCAGTCAGAAGGACATGGACGGAGGGAGGAAGCGCTACTTGAAGATGCGATATGCCGCCGACGACACCGTTGAACAGCCCGACGCCGAGCTGCGCGTTCGGCGCGGTCTTCCTGCTCCTGTTGGCGCTTACGATCGGCGGCGGCTGGGCGGCGGCGGCCTGCGCAGCAACCTGCTCGTTTTGCCGGTCGACTGCTGGGTCGTCGGCGCGGTCGTGCGAGGTCGCTGACGTTCTGCTGCCGATACTGCTGCGTCGTCTGGGCCGCGGCGTGGCGGCCCGCCTGCTCGCTGCTTCGCCGCTGCGCCTCGGCGGCCGCTTGCTTCTGGTCGGCGTCCCACGCCGCCAGCTTCGAGAGCAGCCGCATCGAGCAATCGCGGCATGCTGCTTGGCGGTCAGAATAGCCAGTCGCGGTCTCGCGCGCGATCGGTCTGCCAGAACAGAGATGGCGGTCGCGGCTCTTGGCGCCGAACACGCCGTCGGTGTGCCGCCGGTGTTGTAACCAGGAGCGTCAGCGCCAGCTGCGCGCGGCTGCGGCCCTGCTTCGTGAGGCCGATGCTGCGCTCGACCTCTCGGCGGCCGGCACGGTGCTGTCCGGGCGCGGTCAGGTGCGGCGACCTGGTCGCCGGAGCGCGAGGCTTCAGCCGGCCGGTTTCGTCTTCAACGCGTCGATGCGCGTGCGGGCCGAGCGGCAAAGGTGCCGTTCGGATACTGGTCGAGATAGGCCTGATACGTCGCTCGCGTTGCTGCTGCTCTGGATCGACTGCCAAAACACGACTTCCTTGTCGACCGGCTGCGCGACCAGCGCCGCCGCCGGGCCGGCGGACGGCGACGGCATCGGCCCGACGCTCGCGTCGGCGACATCGACCGATCGGCGCGAAGCCAGAACTTTGCTGTGTCGAGCGTGTGGTGTCCTCGTGCGGCCGCTGCTTGTTCTGCGTGGCGCTCAGCACGTCGTTGCGGACCTCGATCATCATGTCCAGATGCTCAGGCCGGGCGTGTCCATATGGGCGAACAGGGCGGCCGTGAACGGGCTGTGGCCGCCGTCGCCGTCGAGGGGCGACCTGAGTCGGGATCGGTGGCGTAGGCGACGAAAGCTGCCGGCCGGGGCATCGGCGATGGCGAGGCCGCGGCCGATCGGAGGTCGAGCGCGTCGGACCCATCCGGAGCGGGCCAGTCTGCGCGAACGGGCTGTCGCGGCAGGCGTCGAGGAACACGAGGCTCACCGGGGCTCGCGCTCCATCATGCCGATGCACCACGATTGAGCTGCGTGGCCTCGAAGCTGAGGTCCGTCTCGTCGTTGAGCTGCGGCGTCGACCGGAATGAGGTCAGTTGGTCCCCTGATACTGGATGCCGTGGCCGGCATAGAACAGCATGGCGACGTCGGCGCCGGGCAGGGTCTTCGAGAATTCGCGGATGATCATCTCGGTTTCCAGTGCGGTCGAGATCGATGCCCTTGGTGACCTCGAAGCCGAGCTTCTGCAGCGTCGCCGCCATGGCCTCGGCGTCGTTGGTGGGATTGGGCAGGTGGGGCGCGTACTGGTGGAGCCGAATTGCCGATCACCAGGGCGACCCGGCGCTGGGCACCCGTCGTGGCATTGGCCGCCGACGCGAACAGGATCGCCGCCGCCAGCAACGGCAGCAGGAACCAGAGCGAGCGCGCGACGCGCTCCTGGAAATCCCCGGCCGCCGCCGCGCCGCCAGACCGATAAGCGAGTTTCGTATTCATTGCAGGCTCCCTCCGACTTCAGCCTCCCGAAACATATGCAACGAGTTGCAACAGGCGGCGTGATGGCCGTCACGGTTCCCGGGGATCGCGCGGCCCGGGGAAGCTTGAATTCGGGGCCGGGAGTGACGGCCGTCATCGGCGGGCGCCCGCCGCTGAGGGTTGAGCCGGGGGACGATGTCTGATAGGTGCTGGCACTCCGCAGCCCCTGTTGCCGATGGTAACCGCCTGAACGCTTCCCCTTCCGCCGACGACATCAACCGCGACTTCAGAAGGCGGTCGAGCACTACCAGGGCAACCGCTTCGTCGAGGCGACCGCCCTGCTCGACCGGCTGGCGCCGCGTTGCGGCGAATGGGCGCGAGTACTTCCGCCTGCGCGCCCATATCGCCATGCGGCGCCGCGATCCGCCGCGCCTCACCGCCTGGCGCGAGCGGCGGAGCTGGCGCCGCGGGCGGCGTCCATCAGTTCGAGCTGGGCGAGCATTACCCGCCTGGGCGGGAAGCCGGCCGAGCGATCCGCCTCCTACCGCCAGGCGCTGGCGCTCGATCCGCGCCGCCATCGTCCGCATCACACTGGCCGGTGTGCTGGCTCACCGGCAACGGACGGGCCGCCATCGGCGAGGTCGACCAGGCGGTCGCCGGCGCCGGCGACAACCTGCAGGCGCTGCTGGCGGGCGCGCTTGCCTATCGCGACCTGAAACGGGTGGATGCCGCCATCCGCACCACTGCGTCGCGCGCTGACGCTGCGGCCGGGCGATCTCAAGATCCAGGCCTTCCTGCGCGAGCTCTACACCAGCCAGGTGCGGCCCTGGCATTTCCGCATGATGAACGACACCGCGCGCAGCCGCGCCTACGACGCCGCCATCCGGCGCGCGGCTCAGACCGACCACGCCGTGCTCGAGATCGGCACCGGCTCCGGCCTGCTCTCGATGATGGCGGCGCGCGCCGGCGCCGCCTGGTCGGCCTGCCGAGCAGGTGGGGTCGATCGCGGAGACCGCGGCCGAGATCGTCAGAGCGCAACGGCTTCGGCGGGCGCGTGACGGTGATCCCGAAGCGCTCGACCCAGCTGGCCGTCGGCGTCGACACTGCCGGAGCGGGCCGGCATCCTCATATCCGGAGCATCCTCAGCGACAAAGCTGCTGGAGGAGAGCGTGCTCAGCAGCACCGCCCATGCCCGTCAGCAGCTGCTGGAGCCGAACGGCATCAGCTGATCCCGCGCGCCATCGCCGCGGTGGTGCGACTCGCCGGCGGCGACTTCCTGCGGGAGGCCGCGATGGTCGACCGCATCAGGGGCTTCGACCTCACCCTTCAACCGCTGCGTCCCGAACTCCATCTCCATCAGCATGGAGGCGGGGCGGATCGAAGGCTACAGCGACGACATCGAGGTCTTCCGCTTCGATCTCATGGCCGACAACCACCGGCCGGAAGAGCGGCAGCTGCAGATCACGGCGCGGCGCACGGGCGCGGCGATCGGACTGCTGCAATGGCTGCGGCTGCACAGCTCGACGATGTCGACTCGTTCGAGAACCGGCCGAGCGACACGGTGACACCATCGGCCTGGCGCCAGGTCTTCTATCCCTTCACCCGGCCGGTCGAGCTGCGCGAAGGCGAGACGATGACGCTGTGGGCGCGCACGATCTCGTCAGCATGGCGTTCCGCGCCGATGGAGCCATAGAGCCGCGAGCAATGAGCCGTGAGTAAAGTACGCCGGAATGGCCTATGCTCACCGCTCATCGCTCGCTGCTCATTGCTGATAGCTCATGATCTACACCGATCTCGAGTCGCTGATCGCGCGCGTCCCCGACGGCGCCGGAGCTGGCGCTGGCCGCGGACTACTACAGCGGCTGCGCCATGGCGGCGGTGCGGCGGCTGATCGCGCCGGGGCGCGCGACCTGCATCTGATCGGGATACCGACTCTGGGCTTCCAGGCCGACATGCTGATCGGGGCCGGCTGCGTGGCGACCGTCAGATCGCGCGCCGCCGTCACCATCGGCGAGTACGGGCCGGCGCCGCGCTTTGGCGGCGGTGAAGACCGGCGCGGTCCGCGTCATCGACGGCACCTGCCCGGCCATCCATGCGGGCCTGCACGGCGGCCGAGAAGGGCATCCCATTCGTGCACGCTGCGCGCATCATCGGCTCCGACCTGGTGGCCCATCGCGACGACTGGAAGATCGCCGACAATGCCTTCGGCGAGGACGATCCGATCCTGCTGGTGAAGGCGATCCAGCCGGACGTGGCGCTCTTCCGCGCCGCCCTCGGCGATCGCCAGAACAACGTGTGGATCGGCGTGCGCCGCGAACTGATGACCGCAGCCCACGCGGCCGAGCGCGCGACATGGTGACGGTCGAGGGAGATCTTCGAGGGCGATCTGCTGGCCGGCGACCGCTGGGCCGCCGGCACCATTCCCGCGCTCTACATCACCGCGATGGCGGAGGCGAAGAATGGGGCCCGGCCGGTCGGCCTGCGCGGGCACTATCCGGCCGACGCGGCCACCTGCGGCGCCATGTCGAGATGGCGCAGACGGAAGCGGGATTCCGGCGCTACCTCGAGGAGATCATCCTGTGAGTCGCCGGCCGAAAGTCTGAGCGCGGCGCTTACGCAAAAATGTTTCACGTGAAACATCGCGCGCTCTGAGTGCGCCGGCGTTGGAGAAAATGGTTTCACGTGAAACATCGCGGCTGCGGACGAGCGGCAGTCCTTTTACGCAAGAATGTTTCACGTGAAACATCGCGCGCGCGGGCCGGAAAACACGATTCTGCAAAACAACCCCATGCATTAAAAAATCACTCTTGTTTTTCAATGATGCTGACCTTGCGCACTTTCGACACATCAGAGCCCCGTCAGCGCACGGTTTGAAGGGCGAAGGTCGCCAGCGGACGGCCAGCGCTCGGTTCGCGCGGTTGCCTTCCGGGCAGTCCGGCGGCGAACCGGGCCGACACGGATAATTCAGTGCGGCGCATCAATCCGGTGCGCTATCGCCGCGTTCCTATTTCAGCACCCACTCCGCGATCGAGCCGTCGCGGGCGACGGCGCGCATCTTCACCCAGCGGCCCGCGGCGTCGTACCAGACGTCCGCTGGCGCTTGGCTTCGAGCCGGTAGTGGGTCGCGACGACGTCCCGGCCGCCGGCCCGGACCGTCTCCTGCCCGAGCTTCACGACCCTCTGGGGAGGATCTTGCCAGTCAGCAAGTCGACCAGCGGGCCCTTCGCGGTCACCATCGAGACGTTCCAGTAGCTCGCCGGCACGCTCTCTCGGCGGGCAGCGTCCAGCTGTCCTTGCCCGGACGTCACCTTGAGCTTCCCATCCGACGCGGCCGCGCCGCTGATGTTGTGCGGCGTGCCGTCGTCGTCGGCCTTGCTGGCGAGCGCGATGAGCTTGTCGTTCCCGCCAGACTTCGTCGCGCGTCTGCTGGTAGCGATAAGGCGACGAAGGACAGCACCTTGACCTCGATCTTGAGCTCGCTGTGAACGACCAGCTTGTCGCCATCCTGGCGGAACGTGACCCTTGATGACCCACCACGCTAGCCCCAGTGGGCAATATCGAAATCAGGGTTTGCGGCGCCGCTCAGCGCGTCGAAGCCGGGAACGGCGGCGGCGAGCACTCCGGTCAATGCGACGGGGAGAAGGACGCGCGAGCAGAATATTGCACGCGCGGGTCGGGCGGGCTGAAAAAGGGTGCCAGTCCGGCGTCGTCGCCTGTGGCAGATTGGCGAGAATGCGGGAACGTGCATGGCGACGGCAGAGTCATGGCGACCTCCGTCGGAAGGATGGATCAGTATCCTTTTGAGGTAGGAGTCACACTATCGCCTTTACGAGGTTCGCGCCAGCGAGGACCTATCGCCGCTTTCTCGATCGGCTCTGCAAGGCGGCGCGGCGGTCGCAAGCTCGATCGGCAGGCACATCTCATCTGGCCCCATTTCTTCCTTTTCCTACAAGATGGTCCCGGAAGTACTAGTCTGCAGCCGCGATGATCGGCTTGGGGCGCATCTCGTCGGCAAGCGCGGCGAGGAATGAATCACATACAGGTCTGCCATCCACCGCTATCTCGATCCCGGTGAGACCCTGGGGAGATGCTGGGCAGGCTTCATCGTGGCGCTCACCTTCACCGCTTGGGGCCCGTCTGTTTGCGGCAGCGGGGGCCAATTCGAAGCGCATGAATTGGTCGGCGGCGGTCGTCCCGGATACAGCATCGCTTGGGGTGATCGATGCGACGCTGTTCGTGCTCAACAGTCTCTTCTACCGAAGTCGGCATGCGCGCTTCTTCCGCATGCTCAAGAACGTCTGCCACTGTGCACGGCGGAGGCCTTGGCCACGGGTCCGGGAGGTTCACGGGCTTTGGAAGACGAACCGATGGCCGTCCACCCCGGAGGACCGCGACCGCCTCTATCGATCCTTGCTAGCCCTGAGCAGCTCGCGCCACCCGCCCGCGTGGGGCCACGGCGCCAGGATTTCGTATCTGCCTTCATCGTCTTTGCTCTGCGATTTGTCGGCCACGGCGCTGCCAGGCGTGATCCCGCTTCTCTTGCTTGCGCGATTCAATTTGGCGCTTCACGTGTCGCGAGCTGGGTGCTGATTGTGCTGCTGACCACCTCGATCGGATACTGGTGGGGGCCGCCACACCGACGCGCCCCTCTCCTGGCGAACGGGGCTGACAGCCACATGCTGCGCTCGGGGTGTTCGTGGTCCTCGTCGCCGTCGCCCTGGGAGGATGAGCCGACTGACGCTTGAGAATTGCTGCGCGTCTGCGGCGCGTTGGACGGCCGCTTCCGCGGCAGTTCGAGGCAGACCACATATTACCGACCGCAGCGCGCAACCTCCATCGCACGGCGGCTGCTGCCCGTCCTCGGCTGGCTTCCCGCCTACCGGCGCGAGTGGCTGTTGCCGGATGTCCTGGCCGGCCTCGCGGTCTGGGCGGTCATGGTGCCGGAGGGCATGGCCTATGCCGGCATCGTCGGGGTGCCGCCGATCATGGGGCTCTACACGATCGTCCCGCCGTTGATTGCCTACGCGCTGCTCGGCACCTCGCGCCTGCTGGTCGTCGGCCCGGACACCGCGACCGGCCTGATCTCCGCGCTGACCGTGGGCGCCATCGCGGCGCAGGGAACTGCGGAGTTCAATACGCTCACCTCCACCCTCGCGATCCTGATCGGCGCCTTCTTCCTGCTCTTCGGCGCGCTGCGCATGGGCTGGGTGGCGGCCTTCATCCCCACGCCGGTGATGCGCGGGTTCATCGAAGGCCTCGTCTGCGTCACCATCATCGGCCAGGTGCCGCATCTGCTGGGCATCGAGCGGCACGTCCGGCAACTTCTTCGCCAAGCTCTGGTTCGTGCTGCAGCATCTACCGGACGCCTCGCTCGCCCCGGTGCTGACCGGCTTGCTCAGCCTCATGGCGATGCAGCTGCTCCGCCGCCTGGCACCCCGCGTACCCGCGGCCCTGGTGGTCGCGGTCGTGGCCACGATCCTCGTCGGCCTGCTCGGCGGCGAAGCCGCCGGTGTAAGCGTGGTCGGCGACCTCCCGTCCGGCCTGCCCCACCTCGCGCTGCCCAACCTCGACCCTGCAATACTGCAGGAGCTCGCGCCCGGCGCGCTCGCCATCGTGCTGGTCGGCTATGCCGAGGCGCTCGGCGGGGCAAAGGCCGCGGCGATGCAGGGCGGCGGCGACATCGATCCGAACCAGGAGCTGATCGCGCACGGGCCCGCCAACATCCTGAGCGGCCTGTTCGGCGGCTTCCTCGTCGTCGGCAGCCTGTCCAAGACCTCCGTGGCCATGGCCGCCGGCGCCCGCACCCAGCTCGCCAACCTCGTCGCAGCGGTCTTTTGCTTCCTCACGCTGGTTTTGTTGACGCCGTTGTTCCGGGGCATGCCGCACCCGGCGCTTGCCGCCATCGTCATCGCCGCGATGCTTCACCTCTCCAAGCCCGGCTATTTGCGCGACCTGCTCGCCCGCAGACCGCTGGGAGTTTGCCGTCGCCGCGATCGTCGTCGCCGGAGAGCTGACGTTGGGCGTCCTGCACGGCATCGCTCTCGGCGTGGTGCTGTCGCTGTTGATGTTGATCTATCGAACCAGCCACCCGCAGGGCGCGGTGCTCGGCCAGCTGCCGGGCGACGGAGGCCTATCGCGACGTCCGGCTCCACCCCGAGGCGCGTCACCTTCCCGGGCTGCTGATTTGGCGCCCGGGCGGCGACCTGTTCTTTGCGAGCATCGGTCACCTCGACGAGGAGCTGAAGGCGGCGCTGGCCGCGAGCCACCCGCCGGCGAAGCATGTGCTTCTGGACGCAGAGTCGGTGAACTTCATCGACATCACCGCCTGCGACGCGCGCTGCTGAACGCCATCAAGGAGCTGCAAAGCCAAGGCATCACCTTCGCCTTCGCCCGCGTGCGCGACGAAGTGCGGGAGCGGATGCGGCTCGGGGGCATAGAGGCTGCCGTCGGTTCGACCAACTTCTACGAACGCGTGACCGACGGCGTGCGCGCATGTAGCTATTAGAGGCCCCGACGGCAGCAAACGCAATCCAAATGAGATCTCATGGTCGTCGGCGAGTGCCTTAAAGTCCGCTAGCGCACCTGGTTCCGCTCTCCGTCGCTACGGGATGGGTCTCAGGGTTGCGCCGTTGCAGCTGGCGGACCAGGCGTCGGTCGCGAAGACCGCGACGTCGACGCCGCAGCACGGCGAAGATAACCTGGCGGCCGCCTTGCCGATCTCGGCGTCATCCGCGGCGGCGCTCGGTCCTGGTCGTCTCGCCTGCCGGGCCGGGGCGGCGGAAGCGTCGGCCGACCCCGGCCGCGGCAGAGCGCGCAGCGGTACTGGCAGCGGTAGTCCGTAGATCCGATGGACGAAGGCCCGCATGTAGAGGCGGCGCGGTCGTCCGCCAGTCGCGGCATCCTGGCCGCACCATGCCTTCGGATGGTCGGCTACCTGCTTGAAAGGTGAGGATTCGCGCACGGCGTGCGCACCGATCTGGCGGGCAGGCTGCGATGACGGTGCGGCAGTCGTCGATGGGGCTGGGCGAGTCGGGGCGTCCGCGCCGGCCGCCGGCTGTTTCGCCGGCCCGCCGGCGCAGCTGCGCCGATGGCGGGCGCCGCGGGACTGCGCGACTGGAACAGACAGGCGAGCTTTTTCCCGATCGGCGTCAAGGTTTCCACCGTCACGATGCGGGCCGCGTCGTAGCAGAGCTTCTGCGCGAAGCCGGGGAGACCCCCGGCTGCACCTGTGCGGCCGAGCGGTGCTGCCGCGGCGGCCATCGCGAGCGCGTTGTACGCGCATGTATGAACGGCTGGCGTCGTCGCGACGGCAGGGCCTCGTAATAGGAAAGATCGGCGGCGGTCAGATCGAAGAGGC
>ERZ1370068.11379-contig-9998_pt1 | contig 40619 bp, 52 predicted proteins | sample MGYA00561227_ERZ1370068 | MGnify/ENA primary metagenome ERZ1370068 (study PRJEB38410, sample SAMEA6850437) | metagenome | study: Metagenomic assessment of the ecological functions of the soil: analysis of the soil microbiota associated with the... | reverse complement strand
TGTTTTACGATTTCAGTTGCGTATTGCTCCTTCCAGCTGGACCGTGGATGTCGACTCCGCGTCAGCCGGTCGCTCGACTTCAAAAGCCTCGAAGGCTGCGGGTGTTGGAATTGGGAGGCAAGCGCGCATCTGTGGCCTCCGGCGGGAAACACGGGTGCCTCCACGCCGGGTCGATCGCGGAGAAGGCAGACCAACCACGCTGCATGGCCTGTGACGCGAGCGGTGTGGAGATTTGCGTCAAGCGGAGCGCCGACACGGCACCAGCCACCGCCTCTCCATCGGCGTCAGGTCAAATCTTCCAGTGACCGACCGCCCGCACCATGACCCGCGCTACCCGCAACATCCTCTTCATCATGTGCGACCAGCTGCGCTGGGATTATCTGTCCTGCTACGGGCATCCCAGGCTCGCCACGCCGCACATCGATGCGCTCGCCGCCAGGGGCGTGCGGTTCACGCGCGCCTACGTGCAGTCGCCGGTGTGCGGCGCCTCGCGCATGAGCTTCTACACCGGCCGCTACGTGCAATCGCATGGCGCCACCTGGAACGGCGTGCCGCTGAAAGTCGGCGAGATGACGCTTGGCGACTACCTGCGCCCGCTCGGCGTGCGATGACCGTGCTGGTCGGCAAGACGCACATGCGCGCCGACCAGCGAGGGCATGGAGCGGCTCGGCATCGATCCCGGCTCCATCATCGGCGTGCGCGTCGCCGAATGCGGCTTCGACCCCTACGAGCGCGACGACGGGCTGCACGGGCTCGGCCCCGACGGGCGCTACGATCCGCAAAGTCCCGCGCTACAACCGCTATCTCAACGACAAGGGCTACGCCGGCGACAATCCCTGGCACGACTGGGCCAACGCCGCGCAGGGAGAGGGCAACAAGCTGGCCTCCGGCTGGGCCATGCGGCATGCGAGGCAAGCCCGCCCGTGTCGCGGGAGGAGGACTCCGAGACGCCCTACATGACGCGGCCGCGCCATGGATTTCATGGCGCGAGGCCGGCGACGCGCCCTGGTGCCTGCACCTCTCCTACATCAAGCCGCACTGGCCCTACATCGCGCCGGCGCCCTACAACGACATGTTCGGGGCCGCCGACGTGCTGCCCGCCGTGCGCTCGCGAGGAGGAGCGCCGCGACCCGCATCCCTGATCCTCGCCGAGTTCATGGACCTGCGCGTGAGCCGGACGTTCGCGCGCGACGAGGTGCGCGAGGAGGTGATCCCCGTCTACATGGGGCTCATCAAGCAGATCGACGATCAGCTGGGGCTGCCTGTTCCGCTTCATGCAGGAGCGGGGCCTGCTCGAGAACACCCTGATCGTCTTCACCTCCGACCACGGCGACTATCTGGGCGATCACTGGATGGGCGAGAAGGACCTGTTCCACGAGCCGTCGGTGAAGGTGCCGCTGATCATCTGCGATCCCTCGACCGAAGCCGACCGCGCGCGCGGCACCGTGTGCGACGAGCTGGTCGAGGCGATCGACCTGATCCCGACCTTCCTCGAGGCGCTCGGCGCCGATCCGGCCGAGCAGTCGCACCGGCTCGAGGGCCGGTCGCTCCTCCCGTTCCTGCGCGGGCAGCAGCCAGCGGCGATGGCGCCGCTATCGCCATCAGCGAGTACGACTATGCGATGCTGCCGGTGGCAGCGAAGCTCGGCATCGAGCCCGCGCGACGCGCGCCTGTTCATGGTCGCCGACAAGCGCTGGAAGCTGATCCATGCGCCGGGCTTCCGGCCGATGCTCTACGATCTGGAGGCCGACCCCAACGAGTATCCGCGACCTCGGCGCCGATCCCGCCTTGCGAGGGCGAGCGCCGCCGGCTGATGGCAGCGCTCAACGCCTGGGGCCTGCGGCTGTCGCAGCGCACGACGCTGCTCCGAGCAGCAGATCAGGCAATCGCCGCGGCAAGTCGCAGCGGCTGCGGCATCCTGATCGGCGTGTGGGACGAGAGCGAGCTTCCCGAAGAGCTGTGGGAGCAAGTATGCCGGGCGAGGGACAGTGAGATGAGCGCCGTGCAACCCTCGTGGTCAGCAGCCCTTGTTGAGCTTGCTCCAGCCCCATGGTGAGGCTTGTCGAACCATGGCTGATGTGTCCGCGGCCGTCCTTCGACCTCGGAACAAATCCGAGGCATGCGGGCTCAGGACGAAGACGGTGCTTGCTGCGCGGAATGCTTGATCGCGAGAGGGGCAGAACGACATGCGAAACGCTGGCCCCCGGGCATCTCGCCGCCCGCGCTGACGCTTATCCTTGCCGGCCTCTTCCCCGTTCCCATCCAAGCCCAGATCCGGTGGCGAGCCAATCCGCATCGTCTTCCCGTTCGCGGCGGGCGGCTCGGGCGATGCGCTGGCGCGACTGATCGCCGAGCACTTGCGCGGCGCCCTGGACCTGCCCGTCATCGTCGAGAACCGTGCGGGCGCCCAGGGCCACATCGGCGTGCAGGCCGTGAAGGCGACCGCCACCGGATGGCAAGACGCTTCTGCTCACCCCCGTTGCGCCCATGTCGATCTACAGCCACGTCTACAAGTCGCTCGCCTACGATCCAATCGTCGATTTCCAGCCGATCTCGCAGGTCGCGACCTTCGATTCGCCATCGCGGTCGGCCCGCAGGTGCCCACACGGCGGGGATCGCTGCGTGAGCCTGGTCTCCTAGATTCTTTAAGGCTCAGTATTGAGAGAAGCTAAAGGCTGCTCAGCACACACCTCTTAAGCTGTACCTCTCTTCACTTATGACCTTGGTGATTCACTTTCTTTTATATGGAATAGACTACACCATCAATTTTCCACATGGGAGGATGCATTTCCTGCAGATCAGCCTGGCACGGATCAGGTCCCAGATCAGTGGTGTTCCAGGCATAAGATCTCCCACTCAGGCAGCTGAAGGATGGCTGTCATTACTGGCATCTCTCAGGATCACCTGGACTATCCTTGGTTTCCTACCACCCAGACAAAGGCACTAACCTTTGAAATTCAGCTCCCAGTGGCCTGTCAGTTTAAGCTAAGCTACGGTAGTATTCTAACATGAAGAATGCAGATACCACGCCCAGCCCGGTCACGACAAACTCAACCCAGGCGATCAATCTGCTCATGGCCTGCTTTGTGAAGAGGGGTTTCAGCCCCAGCTGCCTCAGGCTAGCCAGATGCTATCACAGCCAGGAGGCTGGCTGGATCAGCTGATAGTTCCACTGTGGGATAAAAGCAAATCAGGTACCTCAGACTCCACCTGGGTGATACAAGGTGCTTGATCATGATAGCCTTTACTTGCTGAGGTATCCCATGGAGGATACCGATCAACCTTTTCCCCTTTTTTATGATTACATCATGGCTTGCACCACCTTCTCACTGAGTTGGGGGCACCCAGGACTCTAGGTGGCCTCTTGGGAGCACTTAGTGCCTCTTGATCATTTTTGGCACAGCACCTCAGACTAGCCTCTCAAAGATCACGAAACACTAAGCTGGTCAAGTCTTCTCACCTGATTCTGCATGAGACATTCCCCCATAAGATTACATTACATCCCAGCAAATAGTGTCACCTGAAGTAATTCAACGCTTCCACGGCGGAAGGCTTGGCTCAAGCTGGGCACATCTTTGACACACCGTTCACCGCTTAACACCAGCCAGGTCAGCGCGCATCACGCCGGCGCTTGAAACCTGCCGAATCAGGCAAGTCTAACTCCAGGGCGCTGGCCGGCACGATACCCAGGGCTTATCGCGCGGACGGGCGCTCTTCTCCGTCTGCGATCGATCGATTAAAGGTCTGTCTTACCGTTCCGGGACTGCCGTCGACTCAGCCAAACACCTACCAGTTCCCACAGCGCCTCATTCCACTGCGTTGTTACGGTCGCTTTTATCGCGCTTGCTGGTAGCCTGATCGCCGGGCATCGCCACTATTGCGAGACAAGTCAGGCGCCAGCGCGGGCGTCATTACGGCTGCCAGCACAAACGCTCTGCCTCAACACCACTTCAGCCGTCCGATCGTACCGACCGAACCTTCCACCTCCGACTCGCTCGCGCCAAGCCGCTCAATCGAGCGAAACTTCAGACCGTTTCCTAGCCCAGCACCCGTGGCGGCGGCCATTGCACGGTCGAAGACGAAGGCGCCATCTTCACCCAGCGCGCTCCTTTGGGAGACCAGCACGGATCTGATGTCTACCGGCGGCGCGCCGCCTGGCCGCGCTGCTGTGACGGGCTTATGCCGAAGACAAGAGACGCACGAAGGCGCGTCGGCATCTCGTCTTCCGGTGCCAGCTTCCATTGACTGACGTTCGCATCTTCCTCACTCTTCGGCTGGAAGAGATAAAATCAAGGCGAGACAGCCATCCGTTTGCTGGCATGCCTCTACAACCTCTTCCCCATGGCCCAGGGAGAGAAGACATCCTACCGCCTTGACACACTTTGCATGGCCTCTGAGCCAGCCTACAGTCTTCCCTAAGTGTCGGGCGGATCACCATTCCCTATGGGACATAATATCGCTGGACGCTGCGAAGATGCCTTTCTATTTGGCACTGCATCGGCCTCGGCCCGACGATCGCCAGCCTCCGCCGAGCGGCATCAATAGCGCCGACCAGCGCGCTTTGCGTGCGCCCCTAGCGGCCCCGGCACCGCGTACTGACCTGGCAGACGTCTACCCAAGTCGTTGCCAGATATCTTGCCGATCTGGCGATTTGTCGAGCAACTTTTTAGCCGGGCAACTGGCGCTCGTTGCCAGTGAATCCCTCACCGTCTTGATGCCGTTACCACGGGCAAGGCGTTCGGCCGTCTTCAACCGATCGTGCGGAACTATCAGCGCCACAGCCATCAATGGCGATCGGCGCATCGACCGGCTGGCTCGCCACGACGCTGCCGGGGCGCTTGCGACTGGGAAGCAACATTACGCGGCGGCACGGAGCGCGACAAATACCATATTCTGCCAGCAGCCCGGATGTCGCGCGTGGTAGCCCGCTGCTGCCTGGGCTCGGCCGGCGGTGCATCTTCGTGGCCCCAGCCCCACTCCACGGCCTGCGGCGCGCCACTGGTGGCCGTCGCCGGCGGCGCCGCAGGGCGTACAAGGGCACCGTGGACAGGCAGATGCTTCACACGTCCTCACGGCATGCTGGCGGCGCAGCCACCCCTCTCAGCAGCTCCTTGCCCCACCAGAGAAATACTTTGGACTACAGCTCACAGCGGCGGCGCCCAGCGCCCAACTTTACCTCACACGGCGTGCAGGTCGCGCACCGTCTATAGCTGTTTCTCCGGAAAGGAGCCGCAACCAAACACCAGCATGTGCGAGAGCTCGTCATACGTCTCTACCACGGGCGCACCGCACTCCTCACCACTCACGCGATGCGCCACCGCGTCTACGCGCTGAAGGCTACCGCGGCCGCATAAGCGTTGCCACGCCCCCAGTACGACGACATCAGGCGCGCCCGCTCAATGGTAACCTCCCCGATGGCTGCAGTCAGCGGCGCTGCAGCGTAACAGGCGTGGCATAAGTATCGGCGATGAACCGCCACCGCGTTACGGGATCGAGGCCCGCCCGGCGGATCGACTAGCGCACGCGCTGGATCGTCGTCTGTGGGCGATCAATGAAACTATCGCTCGGCTGGTAGCGATTGGCCCGTCCGCGCCCGAGCGGGCCAGCTGGGCCAGCCAGCGTTGGGGCCGGCCGGCAGGTCGACGCTCGTGTCTGGCGAACTCGCGTCTCGCCCCGCTGCCGCGCAGCCGACATCGTGGGCCTTCGAAGATGCTCCACTCGATAGCGCGCGATGGACGTTGTTCTCGGCCTCCGACCGCGCGGTGTGCAGGCGGCTTGCTGGCGGTCGGTGTAGCTGATGGCGACGGAGCACGCCGGCGCGATGGACGGCCGTCTGCCAGTCCTGCTGCTGCGAGCAGCCTCCACCAGATGGTGGTACCAGCTGCGCAGCACTATCGGGCGCGCCGCCCCAGTAGCCCCGTCGCGCGTGTGCAGCACGTGTGGTTCTTGAGATCCTTGAACTCGCGTGTCGGGCGCCTTGGGGCCCGCCAGACCGTGAGAGCGCGGCGGGCCGAGAAAGAGCCGCTGCCACTGGTCGGCGTCCGCGCATTGCTGGCGATGCCGCAGCGCATCGAGCGCCAGCTTGTGGCGTGTTGCGTGCCGGAGGCGTGGGCGGCGTAGACGATGCGGAAGAGGAGGTTCATGGTGGTGCGGGTCCCGGCTATGCGCGAGGCACGCACCGGGTGACACGCAAACGCCGGGCGACGATAGTGAGTCGCACGCGCGCGGGAAACGCACAAGATCCGCAAGCTACCCCAGCGCCGTCGGCGAGCGGGGCCAGCCCTTGCATCCCGCTGACGGGACACCTGCCAGGCCGCCCGCTTTTGTAAGTAAAAACGGGGGAGGTCGAGGGGCGTCCCATCGGGTCGGAGAGACACGCCTCCGGCACGATGACCGGTAGCTCTACTCCGCAGCGACTTATCCTACCGCTTATCGCGGAAGCGCCACATGTCTTTGGCGTCGGCCTCGGGCTCCTCGGGCACGAAGGAATCCTCGGGCCCCGTGTCTCGGCGTCAACGCCGCCTCCTCGCCACTCCGGGAGCCGCCCAGGGCATCTTGCCTTCGACGATCAGCCCGGCGTTCCGGCGCACGTGGCACTTCTCGAGCTCGGCGCCGACGCTGGGATGCTCCTTGCGGAACCGCCTTGCCAGTCGTTCTCGCGCCCCTGGCTGATGCGCTCGCCGCTGCAGGAGAACCAGGCGCCCGACTTCTCGACGATGCCGGCCTTCCGCCCAGGTCGACCAGCTCGCCGGTCTTGGAGATGCCCTCGCCGTACATGATGTCGAATTCCACCTGCTTGAAGGGCAGGCGCCACCTTGTTCTTGACGACCTTGACGCGCGTCTGGTTGCCCACCACCTCCTCCGCTCCTTGATCTCGGCCGATGCGGCGGATGTCGAGGCGCACGGAGGCGTAGAATTTCAGCGCATTGCCGCCGGTCGTCAGTCTCCGGGATTGCCGAACATGATGCCGATCTTCATGCGGATCTGGTTGATGAAGATCACCATGCACTTCGATTTCGGAGATCGAAGCCGTGAGCTTGCGCAGCGCGCTTGCTCATCAGGCGCCTGCATGCCAGGCTACGCATGTCGCCCATCGCGCCCTCGAGCTCGGCCTCTGGGCGTCGAGCGCGGCCACCGAGTCGACCACCAGCGTCGCCGGCGCCGGAGCGCACCAGCGTGTCGGCGATCTCGAGCGCCTGCTCGCCCGTCGTCGGGCTGCGAGATCAGCGCAGGTCCTCGACCTGACGCCGAGCTTTCTCGGCGTAGATCGGGTCGAGGCGCGTGCTCGGCATCCACGAAGGCCGCAGATGCCGCTCTTCTTTCGCGCCTCCGCCACCACCGCAGAGCAGCGAGCGTGGTCTTGCCGGAGGACTCCGGACCGTAGATCTCGATCACGCGCCCGCGTGGCAGCCCGCCGATGCCCAGCGCACATCAGCCCCAGCGCAGAGCCGGTCGAGATGCGCCTCCACCTCGATCTGCGCTTGTCTGGTGCTTTTTCGAGCCGCATGATGGAGCCCTTGCCGAAGTTCTAGTCGATCTGGTCGAGTGCGGCCTGGAGCGCCTCTCAGCCCGTCCATGCGCCCCCTCGACCACGCCGCAGCGACGGCTTTTCCATCGGGAATCCCTTATTTCATGAGTTGCAGATAGAGGCAAAACGCGACTCGGCTCCTATGCCCCAATGTACTCGTTTTGTTCTCCTGTACAATCCACCTGTGCACAAGAAAGCGCTCGACGCGGGGTTTGCGAGCGCGCCAAGTCGACGCGCGTAGTCAACCTGGGAGGGTGAGGGGCCTCATCATCTGGGGACCTGATGAGCAACCCTACCAGCACGCGGGCGGGCGTTATGTTCCCGGAACAGGAGGGCTATCGAAACGGGTCTGGCCGATCCAGCTGCTGCTCTTTCACCTTGGCGGCAAGCTGCGGCGCAGCGTGAAGGGCTTGGGCAGGAAGGTGTAGCCTCGTTCTCGTCGAGGCTCTTCTTGAAGGCGTCGTCGGGATAGCCCGAGACGAAGATGAACTTCAGGCCCGGGTTGGTCTTGCGCAGCTCTCTTCAGAAGCGTCGGCGCCGTCCATCTCCGGCATGATGACGTCGCTCACCACGATGTCGACCCCGGCCCTTCTCGCGCGCCATCACCTCCAGCGCCTCCACGCCCGGTGCCCGCCTCACAGCACCTCGTAGCCCTGGCGCGCCAGGGCACGCGCAGCGAAGCTGCGCACAACATCCTCGTCCTCCAGCCAGCACGCGGCCTCGAGCCAGTGAGGTCCCGCGGTCGCCTCCTTCTTCTTCTCGCGCCGGCTCACGATCTCGTCATCGGCCTCGACGATGTGGCGCGGCAGGTAGATGCGGAAGGTGATGTGCCCTTGCCAGACCTCACTGTCGGCGAAGATGTAGCCGCCGCGTCTGCTTGACGATGCCGTAGAGCCGTCGAGCAAGCCGAGCCCCGTGCCCTTGCCCACCTCCTTGGTGGAGAAGAACGGCTCAAGATGCGTGACCACCTACCCGGGCGTCATGCCGACGCCGGTGTCCTCCACCTCGATCAGCACGTACTCGCCGGCCGTCACGCCGACGGCCGCACCATACTTGAGGCTCTCGCGCTCTGCGTATGCTGCGTATGCGGATGATGAGGCAGCCGCCGTCCGGCGCATGGCGTCGCGCGCGTTGACGCCAGGTTGATGCACCACTGTTGTCGAACTGCGTCCGGTCGGCCTTGACGTGCCAAAGGTCGCGCCCCGATACGATCTTGAGCTCGATCTTCTCGCTCAGGCGCACGATTGAGAAGGGGGGCTAGATCCGTAAGGATCTCGCCGAGCTCCGAGCACCTCGGCCTGCAGCGTCTGCCGCGCGAGAAGGCGAGCAGCTGGCGCGTTCAGGCCGGCCGGCCGCGGTGTGGCGCTGCTCTGATGTTCATGATGTCGCTGGATAGGCGGATCGGTCGCGGCCGGCTGCGTCAGCAGCAGCATCGGAGAAAGCCGATGATGGCGGTCAGCACGTTGTTGAAGTCGTGCGCCACGCCGCCGGCAGAGCTTGCCCGCCGCCTCCATCTTGCTGGCTCTGGGGCGGGTTTGGCGACACCAGCACCGCTCTGCCTCGAGCGGCATCGATGGCATCGCGACACGGCGCCTTCGCGTGCGCGCGGGCCCACGCCGAGAGCGCATTCACGTAGATGCGCCGCTGTCCAGCTGCGCTGGGCGCCGAAGGAAGCCTCGATCGGCGCCGCGCCCGTGCGGCCCAGACACCGCCCGCTCCAGCGCGCCTTGGCCAGCGCTCGCGGCCGACCTCCTCCTCGCCGTCAGGCTGCACGGAGACCCGCCACCGATCTCGATCGGCACGCCGCGGCCTCCACACGGCGAACGTCCGCACGAACGCCGGTTCGCCCGTGACGATCCGCCGCCGAGCGTCTGGCGGTGGCGATGCCTGGACGCGCCGACCGAGAAAGCCGCCAGCGTCAGCCGCATCTCAGCGTGTGGGCGTGCGCTTTCTGCGCGGTAGCGGGCTCCGCCGCCGGTCGAGCACTGGCTTTGCGGAGAGATGATGCCCCAGGGCCCGTGCGCCGTACGGCACCAGACGAGCTGCGCCGGGAAGGTGCGCGCCGTCCTCGCGCAGCAGATCGAGACTCGAGAGAAAGCCGCGTCGACCCCGACCCCTACGGCGCTGCGCGCCACCGCGCGGATCAGGTCGGCGCCGTCGGCCCGGCACGACGTCGAGGGCGTCGGCGTCGGCCGGACTCGGTGCGCTGAGGCGCAGCCATTGCGACCAGCGTCTGCGCTGACGATGCTTGCGATCGACCCGGCCCGCCGGAGCCACGGCGAGGCAGCCCCTGCGGAAGACTGTCGTAGAGAGGCCAGCGTCGACTCCAGCCCGCTCCACCGGTTTCGATCTCGCGGGTGCGCTCGCGGGTGACGTCCGCAACCTGCCACAGCGTCAGACGCTGTCCCTCCACGCCGGTGCGCCCAGGCGCAAGAAAGCGGCCGCACACCGACCCGCAGCCATGCGCCTTCGCGTCCGCCGCCTGAGCGGGCGCGAACGTGGAACTCCTCGTCGCGCGCTTCGCCTCGCTCGGCCGCGCGATTGAGCCTGAAGAAGGCCTGCGAATCCGGCTCCCCGCGAACAGCTCCTGGAGTGTCGCCTGCCGGCCTGCGCGCCTGCCGGTGAGGCGCTGCAGGGCGCGGTTGCGGTAGAGCACGACGCCCCGCTGGTTGACGCATCTTGAGCCCGCTGTCGAGGTCCGTCGGCGATTGTCTTCACCATCTCGGCTTTCGGCCACGCGCTCGCTCAAGCGCAGGTAGCTGAGCAGGCCCAGGACGAAGGCGCCAGCCACGGCCAGCAGGGCCAGCAGCCCGAGCATGGCTACCTCGCCGGCGCCGCTCGCGCAGCAGCCCTATGACGGCGAGCCCGCCCATCGCCAACAAGGCCGAGGAGGAGCAGCGCGCCGGCAGGCCTACGCGTCCGCCGCCAGCCAAACCGCGCCGCAGCCGGCGCCGATGTGGCGTGCCTCCATGTCTACCATGGCGGACAGTCTTAGCCGATTCTGCGCGAGCACGGGCCCGCAGTGCCTGCAGGTTGAGCGCAGGCGGGACCCGCGGCGCCTGGATGAGGCCGGCATTTGGACGCATGTACGAACCGGGACTTCTTCTAACCCTGACGCGCAAAGCCGCCCGAAGCTGGTTCGGTTGGGCTTGGCGGCTTCAAGAAAGCAAGCATTCAGGTTAAGATGCCATGGAGTGAGCCCAGGCCACTTGGCGCGGGCACGAGCTTGGAGTGACCAGCGGCGCGACGTGGTTGGGGCGTTGTGCTGCGCCGCGCCGGCAGCGGCCTTGGCCCGAGCCGGAGGAAACGGCGCAATCTCCGGCCCACTGATCTCTATGGGGATCTGGGAAATGTATTGGCTCTACTGGCTCTTCATCCTGATCCCGCTCGCCGCTGCCGGCGGCGCGCGCGCTATTGGCCTATCGCACGTACGCATGGGCGATACCAGCGCTCCCAAATTGAATATCGGCGGCTGGCTGTTCCGGCAGCGGCCCGAGCCCGCGTCTGGGCGTGATCGAGCAGGCTCCGGTCGACGCCCATGCCGGCTGGTGCTCATCCGCCGCGACGGCGTCGAGCATCTCATCATGACCGGTGGGCCTGTCGATGTGGTGATCGAAACCGGCATCCAGCCGCCGCACCCGACCACTCGGCCAGGGGCGGCGCCGAGCGGTCTCCTCCCGTCTTCGCGCGCCAGCACCGCGCAATCTCGGCCAAGCCGTCAACGGAATGAAACAGGCGTATTTCCGGCGTCGATCTTATCCTCCTCGCCGCGCTGCTTGGCTGCGATCACGCAGCGATCGCACCTGCCGCGGCTCAGGCGCCGCCGCCGCGCTCCGCCAGCCCCACAGCCGCCGTCGGTCGGCGAAGCCGGCCCTGCCGCCCGACGTCTCCGACATCGCACAGGCTGACGGCCGCCATCGAGACCGCCGAAAGACGATACAGCACCTTGGCCGAGCTCGAAAGGAGCTGGGCGGGCTGCGCATCGACCGGAGACGATCTCGCCGACTCGACGCAGACGGCAGAGACGCTGCGTCCGGAACTCGCTGCGGTCAGATCTCAGATCGAAGCTAGGCCCTCGCCGCCCGGCAAGGACGGCCCGCCGGAAGCCCGGCCCTTGCCGCCGAGCGCGCGCCTGATGGCGCTGGCGGCCGGCCTCGACGGCGCCATCAAGTCGACCGACCTGGGTGCGGGCGCGTCAGCTGATCGAGAAGATACTGTCCTGCGCCATTCGCTGTTCACCAAGAACCTCATGGAGCGCCGCCTGAGCCCGCTGCTGCCGGAGCTTTGGCGCGACCTCGTGACACAAGTCGCCCGCCGTGGGCCACCGCATCAGCTATCTGGCGAAGAGGCTGCACTGGGCCAACATCAAGCGGCAGCAGGTCTGGACGCTGCTCGCGGCCGTGCTCATGCTCTTCGTTGCCCTCAAATACACCATTCCCGGCTCACGGATCGGCGCCGGGTGAGCGAGCCACGCCGCTTGCCGTCATTCTTCGAGCGCGCCAGGTCGGTGGCCTGGGTCGCCCCCACCGTACGCCGGCCATTGCCGCCGCCACGCTCCTCTATGGCCGGACTGGACGCCTTGACCTGCTCTTCCCCCATGGGCGGCCACCGCGGCGGGATCTCGAAGGCCATCGTGCTGTACTCGGCCGTTTCCGCGCTGACTCTTCGCCGTGCTCGCGCCACGCGCGCCGCAATGGCGCGCCTCGTCTGGCTTACCGATGGGCCGACGCGCCGTGTCGCGGTGCTGCTCTGCGCCATCACCGCCGTCTACGCCATCGACGCCGCACTGACCGAGACTCCCGAGTGTTCTTCAGGTGCCTCTGGCGCTCACCGTCGTCAGTCGTTCGTGGCAAGCACGGCCTTCGCCACACTGCTCATCGGCCTGCTGCTGACGCCCTTCACGCCGCAAGCCGGCAATGTGCCTGCCGCAACCCAGGCCGCCGCGTCGGATGCGGGCGCCGCCCAGCCCATCTCCCGCCACGCCCCGCGCTGGCTCAGCTGCCGCTGTGGCTGAGCGGCGCTCGGCATCCTGGGGCTGGCGCTGCTCGGCTGCTGGCGCTCGCACGCTTCCTGGCTCAGCAGGTGGTGATGACCGGCATCGTCATCGTCGTCAGCTAGCCTGCTCTATCTCGCCATCCGCGCAGTGACGCGCGATTCCCAGCAGCGGCGCTATCCGGTCGGCGAGATGCTCGAGGCGTTTCGGCCTCGACGCGCGCGCCGCCGCAACCAGCTGCGCGGCTCACCGAGATCGCGCTCACGTTCGCCCTCATCGTCTGCGCCCTGCCGTTCCTCATGCTGCAGTGGGGGCTATTCCGGCGCCGACATCCGCGACGGCTTCAAATCGGTATTTTTCGGCATCGAGGTCGGGCAGTTCCGCATCTCGCTCGCCCGCATCCTGCTCGGCATCGTGCTGTTCATCGCCCTGCTGTTCAGCCTTACCCGCCTGCTGCAGCGCTGGCTCAGGGAAAAAGCGCTGCAGCAAACGCGCATGGACCCCGGCATCGTCAATTCCATCGACACCGTGGTCGGGTATGTGGGCGTGAGCTCTGGCCGCACTGCTCGCCATCTCCTACGCCGGGCTCGACATTACCAATCTGGCCATCGTCGCGGGCGCGCTGTCGGTCGGCATCGGCTTCGGCCTGCGAGTCGATCGTCTGTCAATTTCGTCTCGGGCCTCATTCTGCTCGTCGAGCGCCCGATCCGGGTCGGCGACCGCATCGTCGTCGGCGATCAGCAGGGCCTGGTGCGCCGCATCAGCGTGCGCGCCACCGAGATCGAGACGTTCGACCGCGCCAGCCTGATCGTTCCCAACTCGGAGCTGATCACGGGCCGCGTGCTCAACTGGACGCACCGCGACTCGCTCGGCGCCGTCAATATCAAGATCGGGGTCGGCTACGACCTCGATCCCGAGCAGGTGCTCGCCCTTTTGAAGAAGTGCGCCGACGAGCATCGCGAGGTACTGCGCAACCCGGCGCCGATGGCGTTCTTCGAGAACTTCGGCGACAGCGCGCTCATGTTCAATCTGCGCATCTCGCTGCCCGACATCGCCAATGCCGGCCGCGTGCACGATCGGACTTGCGCATCGCCATCCTCAAGGCGTTGCGCGAGGCCAATATCGAGATCCCCTTCAACCAGCTGGACGTCAACCTGCGCGACCTCGATGGGCTCAAGCGCTATCTCACCCAGTACATCCAGGAGCGCGCCGGCAAAGCCGCCGAGGAGCACAGCCGCAAGCGCACGCCGGGGGCAAGCAACGGCAACGCGTTGCGGGGAATGAGGCAGTAGGCAGAGGCGGCAGCGGCTCGGTAATACAACGGACGCTACTGCCTGACCTACACCACTGCCCTACCGCCTAATCTTCGCGGAACACCTTCTCGCGCCGCTCGTGACGCTCCTGGGCTTCGAGCGACAGCGTGGCAATGGGCCGCGCATCGAGGCGCTTCAAGCCGATCGGGCTCGCCCGTCTCCTCGCAGAAGCCGTAGGTGCTCTCCTCGATGCGTGCGCAGCGCGGCGTCGATCTTGGCGATCAGCTTGCGTTGGCGGTCGCGGGCCCCTGAGCTCCAGCGCGCGGATCCGTCTCGGAAGTGGCCCGATCGGCGAGGTCCGCGTGCTGGGCGGAGTCCTCGACCAGAATGTGCAGCGTCTCGCGATTCCTGACGAACGATCTCTTCCTTCCAGGCAACCAGCTTGTTGCGGAAATAGATCCTGTGACGCTCGTTCATGAACGGCTCGCTCTCGGACGGGCGGTAATCCGATCCGGGCAGGATGATGCTGCCTTGACGTGAGCGGCTCTGCCGCCTGCTCTTGCCGCCGTCTTCTTGAGTTGAGCGCTGAACGGCCGGATCCGCTGCCGTTCATGCCCGTCTTGTGGCCGCCCTTGCGGGGGCTTTGTGATCGTCATCCTGCGACTGGAATTGCCCATCCACGCTTCCCGGTTGGCTCGTTATAGTTGTATCGTCGCGGCGCGAGCCGGAGCGGCGCGAGTTGCGCGCCCGTATTTAAGCCGCTGTTTTTCCAAGTCGAAGCGATTGCCAGCGCGGCGCAGCAGTCATGGTTTCCGGCCAAGCTCGAAGACTTGGCAGAGGCCCCGGCGGTCCAGCAATTCTATATCGTATGTAGTACATCTGCGGTCCAACCTCTTTGATTAAGTCTGCAATGTATTCAGCACCTGAGCGGTTGTACCTGGGTTTGTTGTGCGAGATTACTTCCGACAACCAAGAAATTCGAGGCACACAGGCAGCGTGGCGATCCTGCTCTCGCGCGGCTTGTGGAGCGCCGCGTGTGCCCCCGTAAGCTCGCCCGTCTTTTTGCCGGCTGGGAGCACATGCGCAGCATCATGCAGTTCAAGTGGCCACGAAAACTGACGTCGCGACCGACGATCTGAAGGTCGCCGCCAATGCAGCCATCACGACTGCAGCGGCCGCTGCTCGTGAAGGGGGAACCGGGCACCGGCAAGACGGTGCTGGCCTGCGAGATCGCCAAGGCGCTCGGACGCGCCGCTCATCGAGTGGCACATCAAGTCGACCACCAAGGCGCATGCAGGGCCTCTACGAGTATGACGCGGTGAGCGCGGCTGCGCGACAGCCAGCTCGGCGACGCGCGCGTCAGCGACATCCGCAACTACATCAAGCAAGGCAAGCTCTGGGAGGCGTTCGACGCCGACGAGCGGCCGGTGCTGCTGATCGACGAGATCGACAAGGCCGACATCGAGTTCCCCAACGACCTGCTGCAGGAGCTCGACCGCATGGAATTCTACGTCTACGAGACGCGACGAGACCGATCAAGGCCGAGGCACCGCCCCGTCGTCATCATCACCTCCAACAACGAGAAGGAGCTGCCCGACGCCTTCCTGCGGCGCTGCTTCTTCCACTACATCCAGTTTCCCGACCCCGAGACGATGCGCTCGATCGTCGATGTGCACTTCCCCGGCATCAAAGGCCAGCCTCGTCACGGAGGCGCTCAAGGTCTTCTACGACGTGCGCGAGGTGCCCGGCATCAAGAAGAAGCCCTCGACATCCGAGCTGCTCGACTGGCTGAAGCTGCTCTTGAACGAGGACATCGTCGCCCGAGACGCTGCGCGAGAGCGATCCGCGCAAGCTGATCCCGCCCCTGCACGGGGCGCTGCTCAAGAACGAGCAGGACGTGCACCTGTTCGAGCGCCTCGCCTTCATCGCCAAGCGCCAGGGCGCGCAGTAGCTCCCAGTCGAGCCGCACACGAGCTCGGCTCGCGTTGGTCGTCCGCATGGTCTTCGAAGGATGGACTCGGCGGCCTTCCTCGTAGTCGCCGAGGCCGGCGCCAGGTGGCGACCTCGGGCCTTAATGCGTGGGCGGCCCCAAATTGTCCCGGATCGCCTGCAGCACGGCGCCGAAACATTCCGGGCGTGAGCCTGCCGGTATTGGTGTTGTAGCGCGAGCAATGAAAGCTGTCGAAGAGCACCAGATTTGGCCGCACGTCGTGGCGCGCGCCATGCGCAAAGGGGAAAGCCGACCGGCGCGCCTCCAGCGCCGCAAGCGTGCTGTCGTGGGCGATCCGTCCCAGCGCCAGCAGGGACGGCGAGGCGCGGCATCCCGGCGATGCGGTTTGCCAGAAACGGCCGGCAGGTGCCGATCTCGGCGGACGTCGGCTTGTTCTCCGGCGGCACGCAGCGCACCGCGTTGGTGATCATGCAGTCGACGAGCGCCAGCTTGTCGTCGGGCCGCGCCGCATAGCTGCCGCGCGCAAGAGCCGAGCTCCAGCAGGGTCGCGTACAGGAGGTCGCCCGCGAAGTCGCCAGTGAAGGGCCGCCCGGTCCTGTTTGCGCCCCTGAGGCCCGGCGCCAGGCCCACAATCAACAGGCGCGCAGTGTCGGACCCGAAGGACCCGACGGCACCATTGTGCCAGCCCGGCTCGGCGCGCCGATTGGCATCGCGGAACGCCACGAGCCGGGGACACAGCGGACAATCACGCGGGGCTCGGCCGCGACCTCCACCGCCCGCGTCATGCAACCTCAGCCCGTCGCTGGAGCCTTCAGGCGTCAGGTGCGGCTGTCCTCGTCCTCGTCGTCCGGGTAGTCGAGGGTCGCCGTCGCGGGTGCGGGCAACGGGGCGGCGCGAAGGCGCGCGCGTGCCGGGCGCGGGGCGGGTCGCCGGATCACGACAGATCTGATCCTCCAGATCCGCCAGATCGATGAATTGGTCCGCCTGTCGGCGCAGTTCGTCGGCGACCATGGGCGGCTGGGTCTGCAGCGTCGACACGACACTGACCCGGCGGCCACGCATCTCGTAGGGCGCCCACCAGCGCGCGGAAGTCGCCGTCGCCGGTGAACAGCACGACATGGTCCAAATTCTCGACCGAGGCGCATGGCGTCGACCGTGAGCTCGATGTCCATGTTGCCTTTGATCTTGCGGCGGCCCAGCGCGTCGGTGAATTCCTTGGTGGGCTTAGTCACCATCGTGTAACCATTGTAGTCGAGCCAATCGACCAGCGGACGGATCGAGGAATACTCCTGATCCTCCGCTAGCGCTGTATAGTAGAGCGCCCGCACGAGTTGGCCTTTGGTTCGGAACAGAGCGAGAAGACGCTTGTAGTCGATGTCGAACCCGAGTGCCTTGGCGGTTGCATAAAGGTTTTGCACTGTCGATGAAGAGCGCGAGGCGCTCATTGGGATAGAAATGCATTTTTCGACCCTCTAAATTGGGCTAACGCCAATAACTCCCCGGAATTGGGGGAGTCTAAGTCAATCTGCCCAGCCTCTGGTATTTGGGACTTGGCAGGCTTCACCGCAATAGGCAACTGCCGATTTTTCACAACAACCATGTCGCTGCTCATGTCGTTGCAAAAGTCGTGACACAAGCGCACTCGGATACTACAGCGAATTAGTATATTGGGCTAGTTTGTAGGATATAATACCTGAATTACTGTGTAGGACAACTGGCTATCTGTCTGCAACGCCCTCTTTGTAGCGCTACTTCTAGGTGTAGCGGCACAGAAGTGGCACTGACAGCGGACACCGTTAAGTGCGTAGAGCCTGAAACGCTAGAGCAGGATCGCTTCAGATTGAAGCGCCTGCTCCCAAATGCACCGTGGGGCTGAAGCGTGATCCTGCTCTACTATGGGTTTAGAGCGGATCGCGCTGGATGGAAGCCCCATGCTTCCATCAGAACGATCTCGCTCTAGCCAGCCAGGACACCTGTGGAGCCATATGCGTGTGAATACCTTGCTTCTTGCGCTCGGCGCGAACCTTGCGGGTCCCTGGGGGTCCCCCAACGAGACATTACGCCGCGCGCAGCGCGAGCTGTCGTGCGCCGGCCTGCGCATCCTTGCCTCCTCGCACATCTACGACACGGCGCCGCTGGGGCCGGGACGCCAGGCGCCCTATCTCAGCACGCAGTGCTGTCTTGCAGGCGCATATAGCGCCTGCGGCGCTGTTGCGGCTCATCAAACGCATCGAGCGGCGCGCGGGACGGCGCCTGGGCACCCGTTGGGGTCCGCGCTGCCTCGACATCGATATCCTCGATTATGGCGGCAGGCGCCTCGGCTGGCCTCAGCGCGGGCGCCAGCGAGGAACGGCTCATTCTGCCTCATCCCGAGATGCAGGCGCGCTCGTTCGTCCTCGTCCCGCTGCTCGAGGTCGATCCCCATTGGCGCCATCCAGCCTCGCGGTCGCCGGGCGCACGCTCTCGCTCGGCTCGGTCGACAGAGCCGCCGTGGCATCCGCCGATCTCTTGATTTCCGCAGCCTCAGCATGCGACAAGGTGCGAAATGAGCGTGCGCCCCGGAAGCAGGTTTCCGAGGGCGATGGTGCTCGTACCGTTCCATCATCTTAGAGGGATCATCGCATGGCGCGCGTGACCGTCGAAGACTGCGTCGACAAGGTTGCCAACCGCTTCGAGCTGGTGCTGCTGGCGGCGCACCGGGCGAGGTCGATTGCCAACGGCTCGCAGATCACCATCGACCGCGAGAACGACAAGAACCCGGTGATCGCGCTGCGCGAGATCGCCGAGAAGACCATCCCACCGGACGACATGCGCGAGGGGCTGATCCACTCGATCCAGAAGAACGTCGAGGTCGACGAGCCCGAGAGCGCGGCCGCGCCGATGCTGCCGGTGGACCGTCGCCCGGTGCTCGGTCGCGACGACCAGTCGAGCGACACCGTGGTCGATGTGATCACCGAAGAGCAGCTGCTCAGAGGCATGGAGAGCCTGACGCCGACCGAGCCGTCCGCCAACGGCGGCGGCAAGCGGTCAGCTGGCGCGAGGCGATCGTTGCCGCTGTCTGCGCTGCGTCCTCGGCGCCTGAAGCGCCCTGGCGTCGCTATCTCACGGTGAGCCGCGCAGGATCGTCGCGGCCGAGCCGGACCCCGCGAGGCGTGGCATGATGCGCCAGTACGAGCTGGTCGAGCGGGTCCAGAACTACGACCCAGCGCCGACGAGGCGCTGCTCAACCGCGCCTACGTCTACGCCATGCAGGCGCACGGCCACCAGAAGCGCGCGTCGGGCGATCCCGTACTTCTCCCATCCCCTCGAGGTCGCGGCGATCCTGACCGAGCTCAAGCTCGACGACGCCACCATCGCCGCCGCGCTGCTGCACGACGATCGAGGACACCGACGTCACGCGCGCCGAGATCGACCAGAAGTTCGGCAAGGAGATCGGCGCGCTGGTCGAGGGCCTCACCAAGATCAAGCAGCCTCGATCTCGTCACCAAGAAGGCCGAGCAGGCGGAGAACTTCCGCAAGCTCCTGGTCGCCATCTCGAGCGACATCCGCGTCCTGCTGATCAAGCTGGCGCGACCGCCTGCACAACATGCGCACGCTCGAGCACATGAAGCCGGAGAGCCGCCGCAGCGTCTCCGAGGAGACGCTCGAGATCTATGCGCCGCTCGGCCGGCCGCATGGGCATGCAGACGCTGCGCGAGGAGCTCGAGGCAGCTGGCCTTCAAGTGGGGCAACCCGAAGCCTACAAGACGGTGGTCGACAAGCTGGACGACATCCACAAGAAGCAACGCCGGCCTGGTCGAGGAGATCGTCGCCGCGCTGAAGGCCAGGCTCGCGGACGCCGGCCTGCACGCCGAGGTGTACGGCCGCGAGAAGAAGCCGTTCTCCATCTGGCGCAAGATGGAGAACCGGCAGATCTCGCTGGAGCAGCTCTCCGACATCTACGGCTTCCGCGTCGTCGTGGACGGCCTCGACGCCTGCTATCGGGCGCTCGGCATCGTGCATTCGGCCTGGCGCGCGGTGCCCGGCCGCTTCAAGGACTACGTCTCGACGCCCAAGCAGAACAACTACCAGTCGATCCACACCACCGTCGTCGGCCCGCGCCACCAGTGGGTCGAGCTGCAGATCCGCACCCGCGAGATGCACCAGCATCGCCGAGTACGGCGTGGCCGCGCACGCCCTCTACAAGGACGGCGTGCACGTCAGCGACGACGGCGCTGTCCCGAACGGCAGCGGCGGGCGCAGCAAAAGGAAAACCCTCTACATCTGGCTGCGGCGCGGCTGGTCGACACGCTGCTCGAGGGCGACAATCCCGAGGAGTTCCTCGAGCACACCAAGCTCGAGCTGTTCCAGGACCAGGTGTTCTGCTTCACGCCGAAGGGCCGGCTGATCGCCCTGCCGCGCGGCGCCACGCCCATCGATTTCGCCTATGCCGTGCACACCGACGTCGGCAACTCCTGCGTCGGCGCCGTCATCAACGGCCGGCAGCTGCCGCTCACCACCCAGCTCAGGAACGGCGACCAGGTCGAGATCCTGATGGCGCAAGGGCCAGACGCCGCCCGCCGCCTGGGAGCGCATCGCCGTCACCGGCAAGGCGCGCTCCTCCATCCGCCGCGCCGCGCGCGATGCTCTGCGCCGGCAGTACTCCGAGCTCGGCCGGCGCCTGCTGGTCTCCGCCTTCCGCAGGATCGGCCAGGAGTATTCCGACGACAAGCTCAAGAAGGGCCTGGCGCGGCTGACGCAGAAGTCGGTGGAGGAGGTGCACGCCGGCGTCGGCCGCGGCGAGCTGCCCGTAAAGGACGTGATCCGCGCCGTCGTGCCGGAAGCCGAGCTCGACCAGGCACGCCGCCGCTCCGCGCAAGCGCGCAGCCGTCGCGACGCGGGCCAGGGCGAGGAGGGCTGGTTCAACCTCGCCAAGGTGATCGGCCTCAAGTTCCGCTGGCCCGGCAGCGGCGGCAGCGCGAAGGCCAGAGCAGAGCGCAGGTGCTGCCCATCCGCGGCCTCACGAACGACGTGCCGGTCAAGTTCGAGGAAGGCGGCGCGGTGCCCGGCGACCGCATCGTCGGCGTGCTCTCCGACGGCGAGGGCATCCGCATCTTCCAGATCCACTCGCCCAAGCTCAAGGACTACGAGCACGAGCAGCTGGATCGACGTGACCTGGGACATCGACCCGACAACCCGGAGCGTTTCCCGGCCAAGATCGTCGTCACCGCGCTCAACGAGCCCGGCACGCTCGCGCAGATCGCGCAGGTGATCGGCGAGGCCGACGGCAACATCGACAACGTGCGCATGCTGCGCCGGCGCCAGGACTTCACCGAGATGCTGATCGAGCTCGAGGTGTGGGACCTCGACCACCTGACGCAGATCATCGCCGGCCTCAAGAGCAAGGCGGTGGTCAGCAGCGTCGAGCGGATGTTCGGTTAGGGCCGAGCGTAGGTTGAGTCGAGCGAAGCGCATGACGCAACGCCATCATCATGCGCGACTCGATTTGTGTTGGGTCATCGCTTACGCTCGACCCAACCTACGCGTGAGCAGATCTCGCGCTTGACGCGACGCGTTACTCATGCCGTACCAGCAGGCCCATGATCACCCAGCGAGCCCGCGGGCATCTGCGCCTCGGCGTCAACATCGACCACGTCGCCACCATCCGCAACGCCCGCGGCGGCCGCCATCCCGATCCGCTGCGCGCCGCGCACCTGGCCGTGGAGGCGGGCGCCGACGGCATCACCGCGCACCTGCGCGAGGATCGCCGCCACATCTCCGATGCCGACATCGCCCGGCTCAAGCGCGAGCTGACCCGGCCGCTCAACTTCGAGATGGCCGCCACCGACGAGATGCTGGCCATCGCGCTGCGCCACGTGCCGCATGCCTGCTGCCTGGTGCCGGAGAAGCGCGAGGAGCAGACCACCGAGGGCGGGCTCGACGTGGCGCGCGGCGAGAACCATCTGCGCCACTACGTCGAGGAGCTGAAGGCGCGCCGGCATCCGCGTGTCGCTGTTCATCGAGCCCGATGCACGCGCCATCGCAGGCGGCAGCGCGGCTCGGCGCGCAGGTGGTCGAGCTGCACACGGGCGCCTATTGCGACCGCGCGCTCGAGGACGACGCCGGCGGCCTGGCGCGCGAGCTGGACCAGGCTCGAGCGCGCGGCGCGACGCCGCGGCGGCGGCAGGCCTCGAGGTGCATGCCGGCCACGGGCTCACCTTCAACACCGTCGGCGCGCGTGGCGCGCATCGCCGAGGTCGTCGAGCTCAACATCGGCCACTTCCTGGTCGGCGAGGCGATCTTCGGCGGGCTCGGCGCGGCCATTGCGCGCATGCGCGCGCTGATGGACGAGGCCCGCGCCGGCGTCGCGCCGCCGCGGCAAGCGCGCCAAGGGGGCACCGTGATCCTCGGCCTCGGCAACGACATCATCGACATCCGCCGCATCGAGAAGACCATCGAGCGCTATCGGCGAGCGCTTCCTGGCCCGTGTCTTCACCGACACGGAGCGCGCGAAATCGGACGCCCGGGCCGGCCGCGCCGCCTCCTACGCCAAGCGCTTCGCCGCCAAGGAAGCCTGCGCCAAAGCCCTGGGAACCGGGTTCAGGAAGGGCGTGTTCTGGCGCGACATGGGCGTCGGTCAACCTGCGCTCGGGCCGGCCCACCATGGTGCTGACGGGCGGGGCTGCCGAGCAGCTGAGGCGCATCACGCCCGCAGGGCTTCGAGCCCCGCGTCGACCTCTCGCTGACCGACGATTTCCCGCAGGCCCAGGCCATCGTCGTCATCTCGGCCGTGCCGGCGGGCCCGGCTCGCGGCAGCGCCTAGACTGCAACCGCTCGGTGAATTGCGGCGCTGGCGCTAACCCGCTATACGGGGGCGCGGGAACGGCTGGCAGCGGGATCGCCTCCAGCGGCAGGATGCAGGAAAGAGAGAGCATGAGCTTGCAGACCAGACGCCAACAAAGCGGTGGACAGCGGTTGGCGTGAGACGATCAAGATCATCGTCCATGCGCCTCATCCTGGCGATGATCGTGCGCATCTTCTTCTATCAGCCCTTCAACATCCCTTCGGGCTCGATGAAGTCGACGCTGCTGGTCGGCGACTACCTGTTCGTGTCCAAGCTGTCCTACGGCTACAGCCGCTACTCCTTCCCGTGGGGCATCATCCCCTTCAAGCGGCCGCATCTTCGCCGCCGAGCCCAAGCGCGGCGACGTGGTCGGTGTTCAAGCTGCCGCGCGACAACTCCACCGACTTCATCAAGCGCGTCATCGGCCTGCCGGGCGACGAGATCGCGATGCGCGGCGGCGTCCTCTACATCAACGGCCAGGCGGTGCCGAAGGTGCGCAAGGGCGACTTCATCTCGCCGGAGGAGAGACCGGCCGATCCCGCGCTACGAGGAGACGCTGCCCAACGGCGTCAAGTACCTCGTGCTCGACGCCGTGCCCAACGGCCAGTTCGACAACGCCGGACCGTTCAAGGTGCCGCCTGGCCACTACTTCATGATGGGCGACAACCGCGACAACTCCACCGACAGCCGCGAGCAGTCGCCGCGCTACGGCGTCGGCTACGTGCCCTACGAGAACCTGGTGGGACGCGCCGAGATCATCTTCTTCTCGGCCGCCGTCGACGATCCCGAACGCCTTCCGGCTGACCAGCCCCTGGACCTGGCCCTTCGACATCCGCTGGGGCCGGATCTTCAGCCTCGTGCGCTAGCGTGCCGTGGCGGCGGTCCGCAAGCCTCAAGGACCTCGAGGCCGCGCGTCGGCCATCGTCTTCAAGGATCGCGCGCTGCTCAAGAAGGCGCTGACGCATGCCAGCGTGCGCCAGGCCTCCGGCCAAGCGCCGCGACAACGAGCGGCTGGAGTTCCTGGGCGACCGCGTGCTGGGCCTCGCCATCGCCGAGCTGCTGAGCGAGGTCTATCCGGCGGCCAGCGAAGGCGAGCTGGCGCGCCTCTACAACCGGCTGGTGCGCGGCGGCACCTGCGCCGAGGTGGCGCGCGCAGCTCGATCTCGGGGCCTCGCTGGTGCTGAGCGAGTCGGAAGCCGGCAGCGGCGGGCGCGACAAGGAGACGATCCTGGCCGATGCCTGCGAGGCGCTGCTCGGCGCCATCTTCCTGGAGGCCGGCTACGACAAGGCGCGCGACGGTCGTGCGCCAGCACTGGGGCCGGCAAGCTCGAGGGATCGCCGGCGGCCGAGACCGCCGATGCCAAGTCGGCGCTGCAGGAGTGGGCGCAGGGCCAGGGCCTCGATCTGCCGCACTACGTGGAGGTCGCCCGCCAGGGCCCCGACCACGCGCCGCGCTTCACCTCCGAGGTGCGCATCAAGGGCACGAAGCCCGCGCGCGGCGAGGGCGCCAACAAGCGCGCCGCCGAGCAGGCCGCCGCCACCGCGCTGCTGGCGCGCGAGGGCGTGTGGGGAGCGCGGCACCGATGAGCGAGCCGGCGCCGGCGCGACCGAGACCCGCTGCGGCTTCATCGCCGTCATCGGCGCGCCCAACGCCGGCAAGTCGACGCTGGTCAATGCCCTGGTCGGGACCAAGGTCTCGATCGTCAGCCACAAGGTGCAGACGACGCGCATGCCGCTGCGCGGCATCGCCATCGAGGGCGCGAGCCAGCTCGTGTTCATCGACACGCCCGGCATCTTCGCCCCGCGCCGCCGGCTCGACCGGGCCATGGTGGAGGCGGCCTGGGGCGGCGCCGGCGACGCCGACATCGTCGTGCTGCTGATCGATGCGGCCAAGGGCATCGACGAGGACGTCGGAGCGCATCCTGGCCAAGCTGCAGGACCGCAAGGCCGCCGCTGCTGCTGGCGCTCAACAAGATCGACCGCGTCAAGAAGGAGCGCCTGCTGGACCTGGCGCGCAGACTGCAACGCGCGCGCTGCCGTTCGCCGCCACCTTCATGATCTCGGCGCTGAACGGCGACGGCGTGGCCGATCTCAAGTCGCATCTGGCCGCGCACGCGTCGCGCCTGGGCCCTGGCACTATCCGGCCGACGAGGTCTCGGACGCGCCGTTGCGGCTGATGGCGGCCGAGATCACGCGCGAGAAGATCTACGAGCGCCTGCACGACGAGCTGCCCTACCAGGCGACGGTGGAGACCACCGACTGGCAGGAGAAGAAGCAACGGCCGTGCGCATCGAGCAGACCATCTACGTCGAGCGCGACAGCCAGAAGCGCCATCGTGCTGGGCAACGGCGGCAGCATGATCAAGCAGCTGTCCATGCAGGCGCGCACGGAGCTGGCGCGAGATCCTGGAGAAGCCCGTGCACCTGTTCCTGTTCGTCAAGGTGCGCGAGAACTGGGGCGACGACCCCGAGCGCTACCGGGACATGGGGCTGGCGTTTCCGGAAGGATTGATGCGGGGCCGGCGCGCGATGTAGGTTGGGTCAAGCGAAGCGCCGACCCGACACCCTCAGAGTTCGCAGCTGGGGCGTTGGGTCATCGCTGACGCGGTTCATGAAATTACGCCCATAGGCGCTGAGCGCGCGACGCGTCGAAGTCACCTGGGCGTAGCGATCCTGCCCACGACGTCCATTCCCGCCTGATCGCCAAGCCTGGGCCTGACCACCACGGTCTCGGCCTGCTCCGGCAGGATCCCGACGAGCGCGCTGTACGGTGAACGCGTGCGTCACCAGCACAAGCGTGCCCGGCCCGCGCCAGGCGGCCACCATCTCCTTCAGCACGACAAGACGCTCCGGGCTCCGCTCCGACGAGGCCACGGCCATCACACTTTCGACGGGACCGAGGGCCATCAGCCGCGCCGTTTCCAGGCAGCGGCACCACGGCGAGGAGAGGATCTTGTCCACGGGAACGCCGTGCTGGCGGAAGGCCTCGCCGACCGCCCGCGCCTGCGCGCGCCCACGCTCGTCCATGTTGCGCTGGGTCGCGCAGTCGTCGATCTTGAACCCGGGCGGGTCGCCGTAGCCGGGCGGCGCGCTGCCGTGGCGGACCAGCGCAACGTGACTGCCGTTGACGAGCGCGGCCCAGGCATCCCGCTCATCAGCGACCGCGCCCAGTCGGCGCGACGATCGGCGAAAGGGCAAGCGCGGCGAGCGCCAGAGCGGCTCATGCGCCGAGGCTACTCGGCCCTTCGAGCTGACGCAAGACGTAAGCCCGGGACGAGCTGCGTTCACCAGATCGGGCTTATCCCGGAATCGCCTGTATGGTCCGCCTACTCGATCACGAGGGGCGCCTCCGGAGACGCCTCGCCCAGCCGACGACCGGGGGTCGAGTCCGACGTTCGGTGGCTGGTCGCCAGGCCGGCGAAGCGTCATTCGGGGCCCGATGGCGAGTTGGGCGTTCCAGCCCTAAGGGCGCCCGAAGGCCACCCAGGCTTGAACGCCCACCTCTCTTCGCAAACTCGAGCAGTGGGTAGGTGTTTGGGGAGGGATGGGAGGGGAATGATACACGACATGGATCCATTCCACCCACATCCCACTCTATCCACCACCATCTCACCACTCAATCCCGCAGCAGCGCGGCGATGCGCTTGATGGCCTCGCGGATGTTGTCGACCGAGTTGGCGTAGGAGAAGCGGATGTAGCCCTCGCCGTGGATGCCGAAGCTGGTGCCGGCGACGGTGGCGACGCCGGCCGTCTCCAGCATCTTGTTCTGCAGCTCGCGCGCGTCCATGCCGGTGCCGGTGATGTTGGGGAAGACGTAGAAGGCGCCGCCGGGATCGAGGCAGCGTGAAGCCCGGCAGCTGGTTGAGCAGCGGCACGATCGACGCGGCGGCGCTCGTCGAAGGCCGCCACCATCTTGTGCACCTCGTCCTGCGGGCCTTCCAGCGCGGCGATGCCGGCGTACTGCGTCGGCGCGTTGACGCAGGAGTGGCAGTTGACGGCGAGGCGCACGACGTGCTCGACCAGCGCCTTCGGCCACACCGAGAAGCCGAGCCGCCAGCCGGTCATGGCGTAGGTCTTGGACCAGCCGTCGAGCAGGATCAGGCGGTCGCGGATCTCGGGGTAGCGCAGCGAAGCTCTCGTGCTTGCGGCCGCCGTAGAGCATCTGGCTGTAGATCTCGTCCGACATGACGGCGACGTTGGGATGCTTGCGCGAGGCCGGCGACCAGACGCTTGACCTCCTCGGCCGGCACGGCGCCGCCGCACGGATTGTCGGGGCTGTTGAGGATGATCAGGCTGGTCTTCGGCGTGATCTGCGACAGCACCTGGTCGGCGGTGAAGGCTGAACTCGTTCTCCTCGCTGCAGCACGATCGGCACCGGCTTGGCGCCGGTGTACTGGATCATCGAGCGGTAGATGGGAAAGCCGGGGTCGGGATACATGATCTCGGCGCCGGGCTGCGCCGAACATCAGGATCGAGAAGAACATGGTGGGCTTGCCGCCCGGCCATGATGACGATCGGTGTCGGGATCGCACCTCGACGCCGTGGCGGCGGTGCAGGTCCTGCGCCACCGCCTCGCGCAGCGGCAGGATGCCCTGGGCCGGCGTGTAGCCGTGGTGGCCGTCGCGCAGCGCCTTGATGGCGGCCTCGACGATGTGCTGCCGGCGTCTTGAAGTCGGGCTGGCCGATGCCGAGGTTGACGATGGACTTGCCCTGGCGCTGCAGCGTCGGCGGCGCGCGCCAGCACCTCGAAGGCGGTCTCGGTGCCCAGGCGCTTGCAGGTTGTCGACGAGCTGCAGCATGGCATTTCCCCCTGAGCGGTGCGTCCCTTCGGGGCCCGGGAGCAAGGCCGCTCGTCCAACGTCGTTTGGCCGTCACCAATAGCCGATCTGTGCAAGGCCGCAAGGGCCAGCGCGGCCCCCGGGACCCTCCTGGCGTAAGGTCCGGCGGTTTCTCAATGCCTTGTTGCGGTTACGGTTCCAGTCCTGCAATCAGGCGGGCTGCAAAACAAGGAGAGGCTTCAATGAACTCGAGTACCTCGGCGTCTTGGGAGCCGTCGTGGCTCTGGTTTCGACGGCTCGCTCGCGCAACTGGGTCCCGCGCCGGACGTCGCGCTCGCGCAGTTGCCGCCGCCGTTCGGCGCGCCTGGGCCGCTCGTTCCGAAATCACAAAGCTGCTCGCCGCAATACCAGCGCCTGCTCAAACTCCAGATCGAGGGCATGCGGCAGCTGCAACGCCTCAGCCGCAGCGAGGGCGAGATGCTGTGCTCCGCCCTCGAGAGCGCCATACGCTCGGCATCGACAAGTTCGTCGATCCCGAGGCACTGCAGCGGTTCCTCACGCCTGAGCAGCGCGAGCTGGTGGAGGCGTTCGGCGTCGACCTATCCAAGAGTCGACATCGCCAGGATCATGCGCCTCCTCGGCGTCGACCTGTCGCGGTCGATCTGCGGCAGTTCAAGCATCAGTGCCGGCAATCGCAGGGCGAGATCGGTCGCTTCGCGACCAACGAGCTCAGGCGGCTGGAGAACGAAATGATCCGGTGCGACGATCGCATTTAGCAGGACAGCAAAGGAGTAGCGCGCCCATGCCCGAAATCTACGTCTACGCCGTCGAAGGACGCACGATCGACCAGAAGCGCGCCCTGGTGAAGGACATCACCGAGCCGTGGTGCAACTTCAAGGTCAAGCCGGAAGCCGTGATGGTCAGATCATGGAGAGCTCGAAGAGTCCAAGGCCAAGGGCGGCTTCCTGTTCAGCGACAAGCCGCCAGGCTAGCTCGCATCGCGGCGACGCGGGCAAAGCGCGGCGTGAAAGCCACTCTACGCGTTGCCCGCTTCGACGTGCCGCGCGAGCCACCGCGCGGTGCGCAGCAGGCGGCCGTCGTCGCGGCGGGCGCCGATGAGCTGCACGCCCATGGGCAGGCCGTCGGCTTCCGAGCAGCGGCAGCGACACGGCCGGGACGCCCAGATAGGTCCAGAAGCGGCAGAACACCGGGTTGCCGGTGGCGCCAAGGTCCTTGGGGCAACCCCGAAGGCGCGGCGGGGGTCAGGATCGTGCCGTGATGGATCAGGACGTCCTCGATGGCGGCGTAGAAGCTTCGCGCGCATTGAGCCCGGCGACGTAGTCGACGCCCGGCGTCCGCCGGCCCTCCTCGATCAGCCCTGCCAGCGGCTTGCTGATCATGTCGGGTGCGCGGTCGAGCAGCGGGCCGAAGTGGAAGGCGAGCTCGACGCGTTGCACGGTCATGGCGGCGGCATGCCGCGCTCGGTCGTCTGGTCGAGCGAGATCTCGCGTGATTTGGCCGCCCAGGTGCTCGGCAAGCTCGCCGAACGCCTCGTGCGTTGACGCATCGGCGTCTTTCCAGGCGTGCGTCTTGACGAAGACGAAGAGCGGCGCGAGCGGCCAGTCCTCGGTGGCGGTGGCGAGCAGGCGTGGCCGGCTCGACACCAGGCTCGCGGGATCGCGCTCGTCGTGGCCCTGCAGCGCATCGGCCAGGAGCGCCAGGTCCTCCACCGACCGGCCCATGACGCCGACCGTGTCGAGCGAAGTGCGCTTGCGTGAGCACGCCGGAGCGCGGGAATGAGCCCGAAGGTGGGCTTGAAGCCATAGACGCCGCAGAAGGCGCGCCGGGCGGATGACCGAGCCCGCCGTCTGCGTGCCGAGCGCGGCCGGCACCATGCCGGCAGCGATGGCCGCGGCCGAGCCGGAGGAGGAGCCGCCGGGCGTGTGCTCGAGGTTGCGCGGGTTGCGCGTGGCGGCCGGCGTGTAGGCGGCGAGCTCGGTCGGTCACGGTCTTGCCGACGATGACGGCGCCGGCCCGGCGCAGCGCCGTGACGCAGGCGGCGTCCTTGAGCGGCTGACGCCCCTTGAGAGCCTTGCAGCCGCTCTCGGTCGGCATGTCCGCGGTGTCGATGATGTCCTGACGCCGACGGGCAGCCCGTGCAGCGCGCCGGACGCCCTTGCCCTGCTTGCGCGGCTTCGGTCGGCAGCCTTGCCTGCTCCAGCGCGTGCTCGCGGTCGAGGAAGGTCAGGCTTGCATGCGACGGCTCGAGCTGCGGCGATGCGCGCGAGGCAGGCGCGCGTGAGGTCCTCCGAGGAAAGGTCGCCGCTGGCGAGCTGCCCGGCGGCTTCGGTCGCGGTCAGGGCGGTGAGCTGGCTGTCGGTCAAAGTTTCAGCGCCCGTAGAGGTAGTTCGGCAGCCAGAGCGTCATGCCGGGCCACACGTACATGATGACCATGCACAGGATCACGACCAGCATGTAAGGCATCATGCCGGCGAAGATCTGGTTGAGCGTGACGTGCGGCGGCGACGACGCCCTTCAGGTAGAACGCCGACATCGCCACCGGCGGCGACAGGAACGCCGCCTGCAGGTTCACGAACACGAGCGTGCCCCACAGGATCGGGTCGATGTTGAAGTGCTTCAGCAGCGGCAGGAAGATCGGCACGAAGATGACGATGATCTCGGTCCATTCGAGCGGCCAGCCGAGCACGAAGATGATCGCCTGCGACAGGATCATGAACTGCACGGGCGTCATGTTGAGCGACAGCACCCATTGCTCGACCAGCGCCTGCCCGCCGAGGATCGCGAACACGCCGGAGAACAGCGCCGAGCCGACGAACAGCCAGCACACCATGGCCGTGGTCTTGGCCGTCAGGAACACCGCTTCCTTGGTGCGCTTCCAGTCGAGCGTCCTGGCCTGGAACGCCAGCAGAAAGGCGCCGGCGGCGCCGACGCCGGCCGACTCCGGTCGCCGTCGTGATGCCGAACAGGATGACGCCGAGCACGACGACGGTGAGAATGCCGAGCGGCATCACCGACGAGGTCAGCAGCTTCACGACCTCGAAGCGGTCGGCATCCATTCGCCAGTAGTAGCGCACGAGCAGCAGCGCCAGCGACGGCGGCGATGCTCCAGAACCAGAGGTAGAAGCTTCCGGCGGCCCCTGTTCGGCGGGCGTCGCCGATCTCGGGCTCAGCCCGGAGTGCCCAGTTGCTGCACGCCCGATACGGCGGCCTCGACGGCCGCCTGCTGGTGAATGACGACGTACCACCAGACCAACCAGAGCGTGCCGGCGATCAAGGCAAACGGCACCAGCGCAGACGCACAGGTTCTTGAGCAGCAGTCCAGTAGCTGATGCGCCTACCGTCCGCTCTCGATCGCCTTTGCCTTCGATGGCGAGAGCAATGCCGAGAGGAGCCCGACCAACATGTTGCTGCGAATACGCCTCCTGGAATTTTCGCATCCACGCCGGCACCGGCACGCCGCGTCTGCTCCTCCGGCAGCGGCGGGGCGATCTTCGGATTGATCATCGCCCAGCCGACGATGTAGACGAGATACAGGAACGCCAGAAAGAAGCCGGGGAACATCGCCGCTGCGTAGAGCTTCACGACCGACTGCCCGGCCACGGCCGCGTAGACGATGATCATCACCGACGGCGGGATCAGGATGCCGAGCGTGCCGCCTGCCGTGATGACGCCGGAGGCGAGCTTCACGTCATAGCCCGCGCGCAGCATCGGGTTGAACGCGATGACGCCCATCAGCACCACGACCGCGCCGACGAGGCCGCTGGCGATGCCCCAGAACGTGCACACGATCAGCGTCGCAACGGCCAGCGAGGCCGGCACGCGCCGGAACGCGAGCTGGATCGAGTAGAACATCTTGTCGACGAGCGCGCCGCGCTCCATCACGTAGCCCATGAGCACGAACAGCGGGATGGAGATCAGCACGTCGTTGGTCATCGCGCCGTAGGTGCGCTGGACCATCAGGTCGAACACGCGATTGTCCGTCCAGGCTTGCGCCGGGATCGTAGAACGCGATGAAGCCGAAGAACATGCCGAGGCCCATCAGCGTGAAGGCCGTCGGGAAGCCCATCATGATCACGACCACGATGAGCGTCAGCATCAAGAGCCCGAGCGCCGGATCGCTCATTTGTTCAAGTCCCCGCCCATCCCGCGCTGGCGCGCAGTCTCGTCGATTTCATGCGCGCGCTCGATCGCGATCTTGCGCGACTCCTCATCGACGTACTCGCTGTGCGCGAGCTGCTCCTCGACGACGTCGATCTCGGCGACGTCCTTGAGCCGGCTCGGCCATTCTCCGGTCTTGAGGCAGACGACGCAGCGCACGATCTCGGCAATGCCTTGCAGCATCACCAGGGCTCCGGCGAGCGGGATGCACCGTCTTGAAGTGGTAGACCGGCGGACCTTCGGCCGTCACGTTCGAATGCTCCGCGATGCGCCAGGAGTCGCCGGCGTAGTCAGTATCCCGCGTATATGAGCGCGGCGATGCCGGGAATGAAAAAGACGATGTAAAGCAGCGAGGTCCAGCGCAGCCTGCGTGCGCGGCCGCATCGAGCTGTAGAGGAAATCGCCGCGGACGTGGGCGTTCTGCGCCAGCGTGTACGCTCCGCACGAGCATGAACAGCGGTGCCGTACAGCATGTTGTCGAGCGTCGAAGATCCACGCCGTCGGCATGTTCATGATGTAGCGCTTGAAGACCTCGACGCAAACGACGGTCATCAAGCACGATGATCAGCCAGGCCGCGGCCTTGCCAACCCAGGTGCTGATGCCGTCGATCGTGTGCAGGAAACGCTGGACGGTCATGCGCTGCGGCCGCTCAGCGTGAAGGGCGCTTGGACAATGCAAAGCACCATCCGGTCGCGCTCCCGATGGTGCTTTGCCGGTTGCTAATGCGCCGTCAGGATTTTCGGCTTCTTGCAGCTTCTGCGGTCGGCCCAAGTAGTGATCGAACGCCATCTTGCGGCTCACGACGGTGTCCTGTTCCCATTGCGTCGCGCGCTTGGCGAACGCGAGCTGCGATTCGACGATCTCCTTGAACAGCGGATTTTCCGCCGCTTTCTTCTTCACGACCTCGTCGTAGATCTCGAGCTGCTTCTTGCAGGACCGCAGTCCGGCGTCTTGTAGAACTTGACGTTGTCCTTGGTCTGCAGCTCGATGTAGTCCTTGCGAGTAGCGGTCGATCGCCTTCCACGACATGTCCTGCGAGGCCGCCTCGACCGCATTGGCGATGATCGCCTTCATCTTGTCGGGCAGCGCATCGTATTTCGTCTTGTTGAACGTGATCTCGAACTGCTCGGCGTTCTGGTGGTAGCTCTGCAGCATGCAGACCTTCGAGACGTCGGCGAAGCCGAGCATGCGGTCCGACGTCGCGTTGTTGAACTCGGCCGCGTCGAGCAGGCCGCGGTCCATCGCCGACACGATCTCGCCGCCGGGCAGCGCGTTCACCGCCGCGCCCATGCCGGTGAACACGTCGATCGAGATGCCGACGGTGCGGAACTTGAGCCCTTGAAGTCGTCGACCTTGGTGATCGGCTTCTTGTACCAGCCGAGCGGCTGCGTCGGCATCGGTCCGTACGGGAACGACACGACGTTCGCGCCGATCGATGCATAGAGCTTGGTCGAGCAGCTCCTTGCCGCCGCCGTACTTGTGCCAGGCCAGCAGCATGTTGGCATCCATCGCCGTAAGCCGGGACCCGACCCCCAGAGCGCCGAGCGCAGTCTGCTTGCCGTAGTGATAGACGAGCACGCCGTGGCCGCCGTCGAGCGTTCCTTTCGACACGGCATCGAGCAGCCCGAACGCGGGCACCACGGCGCCGGCGGGCAGCACCTCGATCTTGAGGTCGCCGCCGGTCATGTCGTTGACCTTCTTGGCGTAAGTCGAGCGCGTACTCGTGGAAGATGTCTTTCGACGGCCATGTGCTCTGCCAAGCGCATGCTCGATCGGCCCCTGCGCCCTGACGACGGCCGGCGCGGCCACTGTAGCCGCCGTGGCCACGGCGGCCCCTCGTCAGGAACTTGCGGCGGCGTGGTTTGAGTGCGCGAGGACGGGTCATTGTGGCATTGCTTCTCCTTGGCCATCCTCGCAGGCGGTTCTCGACTGCTCTGAGTTACCCACCGCGGACACGCCGTATTCCGGTGGAGTGCTGGTTGCAGGGCTGATCTCGCTCTGCAAGATCGAATTGTCCCGCGCCGCGGCTCTTGCGGTCCGCTTGCGCTCTGAAAGCGGCCGTGAGGGTTGCCCCGCCGCCGGCAATATATGCCGGGCCGCATTATGCTAAAGTCGAAGGACGCTATAGTCTGGGCTGCACGGCCGAAGCCGCGGCCGCCCGTTGGGCTAGTGCTGCCACCCTGCCAGACCGCACCGGCGCCACCAAGTCGTATCTTACGCGCATATGAACAGGAGACACCCAGTGTCACGCTCTTCTTCTCGTCGCTCGCGACCATTTGGCGGCTCGCACGGCCTTATTATTCCGACGACCGTTGGGCCGGCCGCTGTCTGCTCGGCGCGGTGATCGCGATCGAGCTCTCGACCGTCGCCATCAACGTCATGCTCAACCAATGGAACAACCGCTTCTACAACGCGCTGCAGGAGCGCAACTGGGACGCTTTCGTCTACGAGCTTGGCGTTCTTCTGCGTACTGGCGGCCGCCTATATCGTGCTTGCGGTCTACCAGCTCTATCTCAATCAATGGCTGCAGATCCGCTGGCGGCGTTGGATGACGCGGCAATATCTCGATCACTGGCTCGCCGGGCGCCAACCACTACCGCATGCAGCCCTCGGCGATGCCGCCGACAATCCCGACCAGCGCATTGCCGAGGACGATCAAGCTGTTCATCGATCGTAACCCTTACGCTCAGCGATCGGGCTGCTCAGCGCGATCGTCACGCTCTGCTCGTTCGTCGCGATCCCGTGGACGCTTTCGGCGCTCGCCCCGCTGCATTTTTCGGCGCGAGCTTCGCCATTCCCGGCTATCTCGGTCTGGGCGGCGCTCGCTCATGCGGTGGTCGGAACCATGCTGACCCATCTCGTCGGCATGGCCGCTGGTTTCGCTCAATTTCCGCCAGCAGCGTTTCGAGGCCGATTTCCGCTTCAACCTCGTCCGGGTGCGGGAGAACTCGGAGCAGATTGCCTTGCTCGTCGGGCGAGACCGCCGAACGCGAGCGAGCTGCTCGACCGCTTCGGCCGAGATCGTCGGCGAATCTGGACTGCCTGATCATGCAGCGCACCAAGCGGCTGATCGTTCCTGACTGCCGGCTACACCCAGGTCTCGGTCGTCTTTCCGTTCATTGTGATCAGCCCGGCCTATTTCGCCGGCGCGGTTCAGCTCGGCGGGTTGATGCAGACGGCGTCCGCCTTCAACAGCGTGCAGACGGCGCTGTCGTTCTTCATCAACGCCTATCGGCAGCTCGCGGAATGGCGGGCGGTGATCGACGCGGCTCGACGGCTTCAACATCGCGGTCGAGAAGGGGTCAACGGCGCGCGACGGCGACAGCCGGTGATCGAGGTCTTCCGCGCAAGAGGGGCAAGCGCCGCCGTCGAGATCGATCGATCTCCTGGTCCGGCTGCCGCAAGGCAACGCCCGCTGGTCGCAGTGCGCGCGACATCGCCATGTCCGCAAGGCGAGAGCGTGCTGGTGACCGGTCCATCCGGCTCCGGGCAAATCGACCGCTGTTCCGCGCGATCGCGGGCGCGTGGCCGCTTTGGGGCCGGCACCGTCATCGGTGCCAGGCGGAGCCAAGGTGATGACGCTGCCGCAGCGGCCATATTTCCCGGTCGGCACGCTTGCGGCCGCGGTCACCCATCCGGCCGAGCCCGGCACGTTCGCTGCCGAGCGGCTGGCCGAAGTCGATCTCCGCTGTCGGCCTGCCCGGGCTCGCGGAGCGGCTCGATGAGGAGGCGCACTGGAACCGCATGCCTGTCTCGGGCGAGCAGCAGCGCCTCGGCATTGCGCGCGCCATCCTGCAGGCGCCGGACTATCTCTTTCTCGACGAGGCCACGGCCCTCGCTCGACGAGCCGGCGGAGGCGGCGCTTTACCGCCTGCTCGACGCAGCGGCTTGCCGGCACGACCATCCGTATCCATCGGCCACCGCTCGACGCTTGACTCCGCGTTTCCACCGCCGCGGACTCGTGCTCGCGCGCGATGGAGACCACCATCGGCATACACGCGAGACCGCGCTCGCGGCTCGCTGCGCTGTAGCGGCTGCGCTCCGCGCCGATCGTCAACCGGATGCGACCAGAGTCCCGCCTCGAGCCTGGCGTAGAGCGGATTGGCGCGCGAGAACACATAGTCGAGCTCCGCCACCGCGACGTTCTCGGCGCCCTTTTCGCGCAACAGGCGTCGCGAGCGCATGCACGTGCTTCGGGCGGGCAGTGCAGCGTGAGCATGCCCGGAGGAGGTCGGGCCGCCGAACGGCGCCTCGACGCCGAAGCGCTCGCTGCGCCTCGGCGAGCAGCGCGTCGTCGCAGCCGGCAAAGCGCGTGCGCACTTCGCGGAACGCGCGCGGCGCGCTTCTGCGCGGCGATGCGGTCGAGCACGATGCGGCGCGGTCTCGCGCTCGCGCCGCGTCCCAATTGGCGGCGCGCGCGGCGACCAGGTTGGCCTGCGAGCGCAGGATCACGCCGTCCTCGATCACCTTGAGGCCGTTGGCGGCGAGCGTCGCGCCGGTCGTGGTGATGTCGACGATGAGCTCGGCGGTGCCGGCCGCCGGCGCGCCTCGGTCGCGCCGGAGCTTTCCACGATGCGGTAGTCGGTGACGCCGTGCGCGGCGAAGAAGTCGCGCGTGAGATTCACGTATTTGGTGGCGACGCCGCATCTTGCGCTCGTGCTTGAGGCGGAACGCGGTCGCGACGTCGTCGAGATCGGCCATGCTGCGCACGTCGATCCAGGCCTGCGGCACCGCCACCACCACATTGGCATGGCCGAAGCCGAGACCGTCGATGAGGACGACGCTGCCGGTCGGCATCGGGGATCATCTCGCGCACCAGGTCTTCGCCGGTGACGCCGAAATGCACCGCGCCTTGCGCCAGAAGCTCGACGATCTCGGACGCCGAGAGATAGGCGACCTCGACGCCGGGAAGGTCCGGCGATCGCGCCGCGATAGTCGCGGGCGCCGCGCGGCTTGACGAGCTCGAGCCCGGCGCGCGCGAAGAAAGCTCTCGGCGTTCTCCTGCAGGCCGGCCCTTGGCCGGCACGGCGATGATGAATGGCGCGCTCATGCGCGCGCCTCCGCAGCGCCGCGAGCCGCTCGATCCAGGCGGCAAAGCCGACCGCCGGGATCGGCTTGGCGCTGCCGAGCCGCGTGAGCAGGCCGTCGTAGCGTCCGCCGGCGACCAGCTGGCCTTCGCTCGCCCATGCGGATCGTGCAGCTCGAAGACGAAGCCGGTGTAGTAGTCGACGCCGCGGCCGAACGCGGTGGAGAATCCGGATGCGATCGCACGTCGACGCCGCGCGCGGCCAGAAAGCCGGTGCGGCTCTCGAACAGATCGAGCGCGGCGTCGAGCGGCGATTGCGGCATCGCGCGGCGAGCGCGCGCAGCTCTGCTCGCCGCCTCGTCGGGATCGCCGCGCGACCGGCGAGGAAGCGCTCGATCAGCGCGCGCGGTCTCGCGCGGCAGCGAGGTCTGCGCGCCGAGCGCCGCCTGCTCGAGAAAGCGATCGGCGATCTCGCCGACCGAGCGGCCGCCGACCGCCGTGATGCCGGCGATCGAGAGGAGATCGGTGACGAGCGCATGCGCGGCCTTGGGATCGGAGCCGGCGAGCGCGGCGAGCACGCCCTGATATTCCGGCGGCGCGCTGCGCGGCGGCTGATGGCCAGCCGATCGAGATCCTGGGCGAGCGAGGACTTGTGGTTGAAGTCCTTGATCAGGCGGCGCTTCCAGGCCGGCGCGAGATCGAGCGCGGCGACCAGCGCGGAAAACAGCCCGACGTCGCCCATGCGAATGTGCGGGCGTCGTCGAGGCCGTAATGCGCGGTGGCCTCGAGGCCAAGCGCGAGCATCTCGGCATCGGCCGCCGCGGTATCCGGCCGGCCGAAGGATCTCGATGCCGGCCTGCAGGAACTCGCTCGGCCGTCCGCCCCGTCGCGGATGCCGAAACACCGGACCCGAGATAGCAGAAGCCATGCGGCCTCGCCGGCCGCGGGCGAGGCGAGATAGTCGCGCGAGACCGGAATGGTGAGATCGGGCCGCAGGCACAGCTCGCGGCCGTGCGGATCGCTGGTGAGATACATGCCGCTTGCGGATGTCCTCGCCCGAGAGGTCGAGGAACGGCTCCGCCGGCTGCAGGATCGCCGGGCGTCAGCGCGCAGGTAGCCCGGCGCGCTCGAAGGACGCGATCAATGCATCGGTCCGCGTGTCGGGCGCAGCGCTCGTCGAGGTTATGCTGGCACTCGTCATGGCGCGGTCGATCGCGCGTGATTAATGCCGTGGCGGCGGCGCTTTAGCACGGCTCGCGGGCTGATTTCGACGCCAAACCGCGGATGCGCTTAACGCATATTCTCGGCTCCGTTCCACGTCGGATGGCTCATCGCCAATCTCCGAGCACCGCTCCGACCAGCGCCAGCGCCGCGACCGCGGCGGTATCGGCGCGCAGGATGCGGGGCCCGAGCGCGAGCCGCACCGCGTTCGGCAGCTCGCAGCAGCGCGGCGCGCTCCGTCGGCGGCAAAGCCGCCCTCCGGACCGATCAGAACCGCGAGCGGGATCGGCCGCGGCACCGCCGGCGCGCAGTCGTGCGGCAAGCGCCGCGACCGGGTCCCTCACCTCCGGCGTCCTCGTCGCAGAACACGAGCAGGCGGCCGGCATCGCAGCTCGGCGATCATCCGCTCGAAGCTCAGCGGCTGCGCCGATCTCCGGGAGCGTCAGGATGCCGCACTGCTCGGCGGCCTCGATGGCGTTCGCGCGCATGCGCGTCGAGATTGACGCGCGCGACCTGGGCGTGCCGGGTGATGCACGGGCTGCAGGCGGGAGGCGCCCATCTCGACCGCCTTCTGCACCATGTAGTCGAGCCGCGCGTGCTTGAGCGGCGCGAACAGGTAATGCAGATCGAGCGCGCGGCTCTGGGTCTCGGGTGCGCGGCTGATCGTCGAGCGCAGACCGCGCGCTTTCCCGGCGTGCCAGCGAGCGCGCTCGCCATTCGCCGTCGCGGCCGTTGAAAACCAGCACGGAATCGCCGGTTTTGAGGCCGCAGCACGTTGCCGAGGTGGTTCGCCTGGGCGGCATCCAGCGCGACGCTTGCGCCCTCGTCGAGGGGGGCATCGACGTAAAGGCGGGGCGTGCGGAAATCGTAGCGGGGCATGGTCGCCGGCTGCTTGGTTGGCTGATCGAAGCTCGGTGTTTTGACACGCTATTGATCCGCGTGAAGGCTTGCGTCGTATCTGCGCATGGACTCGATGTCGGTTTGCGGCGGTGTTCTGCCGTGTTATCGCCGGAATCAAAGGGCTGTTAATATCTTGGCCGCAGGATCGACCGGAGTCAGATCGATGGCCCGGGGACAGTCTATGACGCTCAGCCGGGTTCTGCCACTCGCGCTCGTCGCTCGCCGTGTTGCCGCTGTGGCGCGGCCGACGGCGCAGTTCGGCGGCATGCCGGGCATGCCCGGGTCGCCCGGGATGCCCGGAGTGCCTGGCACGCCCGAGCCCACACAGGATGCCCGAGGGCGCCGTTCAGCGCGCCGCAGGAGCCGCCCCGCGCCTGCCAGCAGCTATTGGGCTATCGCGACGAGACCGCAAAGCACGGGCAGGCGCCTGCAGGCCGCCGGCAGAGAAAGCGCGCCCGCCGAGAGTCTGCAAGCTGTTCAAGGCATTCCTCGCGGCCGAGACCAAGATGCTCAAAGGCCTGGAAGAGCACAGCGCGACCTGCGGCGTGCCCGCCTGACGTCATCAAGCAGGTCAAGGCTGCAGCACGCGCAAGGCTGCGCAGACGGGCAAGCACGTGTGCGAGGCGGCGGCGCAAGGGCCGCGGCCGGCCGGCCCGAGCCTGAGCGACGCGCTCGGCACCACGCCGACGGTGCCGGACGCCAGCGCAGCGCACGCGGGCGCCGGGACCTTCGACACGCTCAGCGGGCAGCCCGCTGCAGCGATGACCGACGGCGCGGGCCGCGTCGCCGATTCGACCGGAAACTGGGTCGACGGCATCGCCCCGGCTGGATGCGGCCCTATCTGCGGCTCGCCCGCCTCGACCGGCCGATCGGCTCCTGGCTGCTGCTGCTGCCGTGCTGGTGGTCGGTCGGGCTCGCCGCCGTCCATCGCCGGCACGCGCAGGTCAATGTCTGGCACGTCGTCGCTGTTCTTCGTCGGCGCCTTCGCCATGCGCGGGCGCCGGCTGCACCTGGAACGACATCGTCGATCGCGACCTCGACGCGCGGGTCGAGCGCACGCGCTCGCGACCGATCCCGTCGGGGCAGGTGACGCGTCGTCGGCGGCCGCGACCTTTCTGGTGCTGCAGGCGCTCGATCGGGCTCGCCGTGCTGCTGCAGTTCAACCGCTTCACGATCGCTACGTCGGCTTCGCCTCGCTGGCGATCGTCGCGATCTATCCGTTCATGAAGCGCATCACCTACTGGCCGCAGATCGTGCTCGGCCTCGCCTTCTCCTGGGGCGCGCTGATGGGCTGGCCGGCAGCTGTTCGGCGCGGCTCGATCTGCCGGCGTTCCTGCTCTATGCCGGCGCGATCGCCTGGGTGATCGGCTACGACACGATCTACGCGCACCAGGATCGCGAGGACGACGCGCTGATCGGCATCAAGTCGACCGCGCTGCTGTTCGGCGAGCGCACCAAGCCGATGCTCGCGCGTGTTCTACGCGCTCGCCGTGGTGCTGATCGCGCTCGCGGGCTGGAGCGCCGGCGGCCGGCGTCGATCTTCGCGCTCGGGCTCGCTGGCCTTCGCGGCGCATCTCGCTTGGCAGATCGCGACGCCTCGACATCGACGATCCCGGCAATCTGCCTCGCCGTGTTCAAGTCGAACCGCGATGCCGGGCTGATCCTGTTTGCCGCGCTGGCGCTCCAGGCTGCCTTTGCGGGCGCGCTGTAATTCAGAATGGGCCAGTATCTCGGCCGATGACTACCGGGCAAAAGGAAAACCGAGACGCACCCCGAATCGGGTCCGCATTACATTTGATGCCCGCGGGCCGTGGCGGCTTCTCGCGCGAGGACAGGCCATGCGGCAAAGTGTGCGCACGGTGGCCTCCGCAGCGGCATTGATGCCCGCCACGCATTTGAGTAGCACGGCGTCGGCGATGCGAATCCGGGATGCCGACGAGCAATACGTAACTGAACGAAGTACTACC
>ERZ1370068.9160-contig-7958_pt1 | contig 40632 bp, 48 predicted proteins | sample MGYA00561227_ERZ1370068 | MGnify/ENA primary metagenome ERZ1370068 (study PRJEB38410, sample SAMEA6850437) | metagenome | study: Metagenomic assessment of the ecological functions of the soil: analysis of the soil microbiota associated with the... | reverse complement strand
AGAGTTTCTGCCATGACGACGATGTCCGAGCAGGAGCGATCCGAGCGGTTCGAGGCGCAACGGCAGCGCATCCGCGAGCAGTACCTGCGTCCCGCCGACGAGCGCTCGGCCTCGTCGGCACGGGGTTTGCACCACACCGCCCTGGTGAGCAGCGACGTCGAGCAGACCGTCCGGTTCTACCAGGATCTGCTCGAGTTCCCGCTGACCGAACTGATCGAGAACCGTGACTATCCCGGCTCGTCGCATTTCTTTTTCGACATCGGCAATGACAACCTGCTGGCGTTCTTCGACTTTCCCGGCCTCGATCAGGGCCCCTACCAGGAGGTGCTCGGCGGGCTGCACCACCTCGCGATCAGCGTGGAGCCGTCGCGCTGGGAGCGGTTGCGGGACAAGCTCACCGCGGCCGGCGTGGAGTTCGCCGAGCACAGCGGCGTCTCGCTCTATTTCCGGGACCCGGACGGGGCCCGCATCGAACTGATCGCCGATCCGCTCGGTGAGATGTACGGCAGCAAGGTGCTGTAGCGCGTCAGATCGGCAGCGCGAGAACGCGGCTCATCACGTCGAGCAGTTCCGCTGCCGGGTCGTCGGCCATACCGTTCGCCCGCCAGGCGACGTGCATATCGGGCCGCACCAGCACGCAGCCGTCCTTCGCCGACCTCGCGTGCCCGCGCCCAGTCCTCGTAGAGATCCTGATACTCGCGGGCGGGGCCGATCACATGGGCTGCCACGTCGATGCCGAGCTTGTCGGCGACCACCGCGGCGGCATCGGCCCAGGCGGTGCCGCTGATTCCGGTGAGCAGGCAGAACCGTCCGTGCCCGGCGAGATCGTGCGTGCTGATCGTGCGACCGTCCCGTTTACCCAGCCAGACGTGCGGGAGTCGCGCGCCCGGCCAGGTGGTCGGGTGGTAGTAGAGTTCGGGATCGCGGGTGTAGGCGGGCTCGGGTGTGCCATCGGGTACGACGGCCGCCGAGGCGTAGCGCTGCCCGAGTTCGACACCGTGCGCGTTGAACTCATAGTCCTTCAGCTCCAACGCCTTACGCAGTGCCTCACGCTTGCGAGCTGCCTCCGGGGTAAGTTGTCCACGCGGTCGGCGATGCGCGCCTGCATCGTCTCCGGATCGCTGGTGTCGTCGAACCCGAGCGCCTGCAGGATGGCGCCGAATTCCTCGATGCTCTTGTTGGCCCGCAACACGATCTGCTTGCCGACCGGCGCCCGCTCGGCGTCGTAGGAATCCAGCAGCCTCGCGCCAGCCTTGCCCTTCAGCACGTAGGCAAGCTTCCAGGCAAGGTTGTAGGGCATCCTGGATGGAGGTGTTGGATCCCAGTCCGTTCGACGGGGGATGGCGGTGCACCGCATCGCCGGCGCAGAACACCCGCCCGGATCGGTACGACGTGGCGTACATCTTGTTGTTGCCCCACAACGAAATCGAGCGGATGGTCACCGGGATGGTGTCGTCGCCGACCAGCTGATGCACGATCCGGGTTGCGAGTTCGTCGTCGACGTCCGGCGGCGGCTGGGCGATGTCGTATCCCCAGACAATCAGCCATTCGTTCCACGGCCGCACCATCCGGACCAGCCCCAGACCGATGCCGCCGACGTCCGCGCCGGGTTGCAGCACCCAGTACAGGACGCTGGGCCGGTGCTCCACGAGGTGCGAAAGGTCGGCATGGAAGACGATGTTCATACTGCCCGCGATGTCCATCTGTCCCTCGAACGGCAGCCCGATGTCCGCGGCCACCTGGCTGCGCCCACCGTCGGCGCCGATGACGTACTTGGCGCGAATTGTCGAACGGGCGCCGGTGATTCGATCACGCACCTGCACGTCCACACCGTCGGCGTCCTGGGTGAGGCCCAGATACTCGGTGTCGAAACGGATCCGGCTGCCCCGGGTTGCCGCGTGCCCCACGATGATCGGCTCCAGCAGCGTTTGCGGGATATCGCAGTTGAGGGTCGGGCTGGCCTGGATGTAGTCCGCCTCGCGCGCCGGGTGCGTTCCCCACGCCCGCACCCGGCCCAACTCGTCGCCGGTGAGGCTGGTGCAGAACACGGTTTCGCCCATCAGCTCGTGCGGCGCGGCCTGGGCCAGCACGTCCTCCTCGATGCCGAGATCGCGAAACACCTCCATCGTGCGCTGATTGGTGATGTGGGCGCGCGGCGTGTTCGCCGTCCACCGGTACTTGGTCAGCACCATGTGCTCGACCCCGAGGGTGGCGAGCGCCAGCGCGGCGGCGCCGCCGGCCGGGCCGCTGCCGATGATCAGCACATCGGTTTCCAGATCTCCGGAGGAACCGCTGGAGCGGTGTCGAGCGGGGCGCCGGCCGCGGCGTCGGACGGGTTGGTCATGACGGGGTCTTCCTGTGGTGCAAGCACGATGTCGAAGTTGATCTGGTGGTAGGGACGGTCGATGGGACTGCCGTCGGGCGCGGTTCCCGCGGGATGTTCGGTGGCGTCGACGATCAGGCTGTTCTTGACGCCGAATACCGCGTCGGACGCCAGGTACTTGTCGCCCGCGACGAAGATGTGCGTGATCAGGGTGCGGTGCCCTGGGCGTCGACCTTGTAGTGCAGGTGCGCGGGCCGCATCGGGCTGCGGTCGGCGGCTCGCAGCAGATCGCCGACCGGTCCGTCGTAGGGAATCGGATAGGGCGCGGGTAGCACGGACCAGAAGCGGTATTCGCCGTTGGCTCCGGCGCGCTGCCAGGCCCGGCCGGCGCTGCGATCGTCGTCGTACTGGACGTCGTAGAAGCCGTCCTCGTCGGCTTCCCAGACCTCGATCCGCGCTCCCGGCAGCGGCGTGCCATCGGCGGAGCGGACGGTCCCGGAGACATAGCACGGCTGCCCTTGCGCCGCGGGCAATGTCGCCGCCCAGCGGCACTTCGGGCGCGTCCTCGACGAAGAACGGTCCGAACACGGTGGATTCGGTGGCGCCGGCCGTGGCCGGGCGTTGACCGCGACGGTCAGCATGGAGAGGCCGAGCACGTCGGACAGCAGAATGAACTCCTGCCGCTTGTCCGTCGTGGTGATGGCCCACTCGGGTGAGAAAGTCGATGCCGCGCTGCCATTCCGCCTCGGTGAGCCGGACCTCGCGCGCGAAATCGTGCAGATGCCGGACCAGGCTGCTCATCACCTCGCGCAAGCGTTCCGAGGGGGCGCCGGCGAAACTCGCGATCACCTCGTCGGTGACGGCCTGTTCTCGAACCTGCTGCATGCTCATGGTTTCTCCTCCTCCGCCTCACCCGACCACGCCGCCTCGAGCAGCGAACGCAGGGCGACCGTGGTCACCGGAACCGGGTTGTCGGCCGGGACCGCGGGCTCGATCAGGGCAACCGCCTCGTCCAGTTGGTCGTTGCGTAATCCGATGTCGCGCAGCCCCGTTGGGATACCGACCCGTTTCGACAGGCTCCGCAGGCCGGCAACGGGGTCGGCAATACCAAGGGCGCGGCCGATGCGTGCCGCGGCCGAGGTCGCGCCGGGCGCGTTGAACGCCAGGACGTGCGGCAGCACGATCGCGTGCGTTTCGGCGTGCGGCAGGTCGTAGGCGCCGCCGAGCACATGGCAGATCTTGTGATGCAGTCCCGAACCCGCGACGGCGAACGCGCTGCCCGCAAGATAGGCCCCATACAGCAGATCCGAGCGGGCATCCAGGTCGCCACCGTCGACGACGACGGCGGGGAGTCCGGTCGCCAGGGCGCGGATCCCTTCTTCGGCGGCGAGCGAGCTGATCGGATTGCGTCGCGGCGCCCAGAACGCCTCCACGCAGTGCGCCATCGCGTTCAAGCCGCTGGCGGCGGACAGCCCGGCGGGTAATGACACCGTGAGTTCGGGGTCGTAAACCACCACGCGCGGCAGCACCACCGGATCGGTGCCGGTGCGCTTGCGCTCGCCTTCGGTGAGACCCCACACCGGAGTCACCTCGGAGCCGGCGTAGGTGGTGGGGACGGCGACGATGGGCAGCCCCGTGGTCAGCGCGACCGCCTTCGCGGTACCGGTGGTGGAACCTCCGCCGACGCTGAGCAGCGCATCCGCGCCGACCTCGGCCGCCATCGCGCGGGCCGCCTCGGCGACCGCCACCGGCACGTGCGGGCGGACGCCGGCAAACGTCGCAACGATGCGATCGGCAACCGGCGTCAACAGCTCCCGTGCCTTCGCCTCTTCGGAGGCGGTCGCGATCAGCAGCAACCGGGAACTCCCGAGCCGATCCACCTCGCCGGCAAGCCGCTGCCGAGCCGCGCCCCGGCCGAAGACGATCCGTCCGGGCAGCGCGTCGTAGCTGAACTCCAGCACCGTCGACCTCCGATCTCGGTTCGGCTTCGTGATGTCGTTCACACTTCTCCGCTCCGAGGTATATGTCCAATACCTATTTGCTGCCTCAGCCATATACTTCGGTATGGACCTGCGCCAGCTTCGGTACTTCATGACGGTTGCCGAGGAGCATTCGGTGACCCGCGCAGCCGCACGGCTGCACCTGACGCAGCCGCCACTGACGGTGCAGTTGTCCCGCCTGGAACGCGAGCTCGGGGTCCCGCTGCTGATTCGGCATCGCCGCGGCGTCGACCTGCACCGACGCCGGCCGGTACCTTGCGACCCACGCGCGACGGCTGCTCGCCGAGGTCGACGCGCTCGCGGCAGTCGGTCCGGCAGTTGGGGAGGGGCGCAGCGGGCGGCTTGCGCTCGCGTTCGACTCGGCGACCGCTTGGACGCTGTTGCCGCAACTCCTGGAACGCTTCCGGGTCGATCGTCCCGATGTGGTGCTCGACGTCAGCGAGGAGACCGCGGACGGCGTGCTGGAGGCAGTTCGCTTGCGCCGCACCGACCTTGGGCTGGTGCACCTGCCGCCACCGACGGTTGCGCGGACCCGGGACCCGCAGCTGGACTTCGCAGTCGTGCATCGCGAGCCGCTGGTTGCGGTGCTGCCCGTGGCGCTCGCCACGCAGCACGGCGAGCGGGCCGACCTCGCAGCGCTGGCCGCACAGCAATTTCTGGCCCCGGCACCCGGGCGCGTGGGGCGGGCTGCACCGGCACCTCGTCGAGGCGTGCTCGGCAGGCCGGATTCGAGCCGAACGTGCGCGATGTCAAACTCGTCCCGACGGTGGTGGCGTTGGTCGGTGCCGGCCTCGGCGTCTCGATCCTGCCGTCATCGGTGCGAGCCGTCCGCGGCGACAAGGTCGCGGTGCTGCCGCTTGCCCGGCACGTGCCGGTGGTCGAAACCGCACTCGTTCGGCGTCGCGATGAACCGCCCGCGCCGCCCGCAAGGCATCTGCTGCGGCTTGCCCTTTCCACCCCGGAGCCGGACATGCTTGCCCTCGAGCTCGCCCCCGCCCGCACCGGACGAGACGCGCTGTGGCGGTGGGACGAGTAGCCGCTTCGCTACCAGCGGGCGGCAGCGGCATCGTGAACGCCAGCACCTCGATCTGCTCGGCGTAAATCCCTTGCCGCCGCACGTATGCGGTGCGATTCGCCGCAACCCGACGCACGGTCGACCCGCCGCGCGACCGCCTGCCGGCCGACGGCGGCGCCCATGGCTCCGGCGTGCAGCAACGTCACGACCGTCATGGGATCGATAGTAGGTGCAGGTGTCGCAGCCGACGTTTTCAGCTGGCAGGTGTCCGCGATGGTCCGGTAACCGACCAGCACCTCAACAGAGCCGAGGCTGTGCCGGTTGGGGCAGCGCGTCGGAGGGTGGTGTACCCACTTCCCGGCCACGGTCTGCACCAGTGGCTGATCGCCGAGAGCGTCACGTGCAGCCGCGCTGCCGACGCTTCGAAGGTGCCGTCCTCGATCACTGCGGCGGCGGCTGTAGGTTGTCATTCTGCGTGGCGGATGACAATGCCGCGCACCAGCGGATTTGCAGAATTCTCATCAAAATGGCGGACGCGTTTTGTCATATTCGTGGCGGATCCTAAAACCGTGCGGTTGTGCAAGCTGTACCGCGGCACGCTTGGCCTGGGCGTCTCGGACTCCGCCGGCGGCGTACGACGCGATCGGCGGCCTGGCGCGGCGCGGTGAACATCGGCGCCGAGACAGCTTTCCGAGACGGATATTTGAGACACGATGACCTGCGAAACCTCTGACGAGCAAGCTACGAGCCCGTTGTCTCAAATGTGGTCTATTTCGAGACACTAGCTGTAGTCTCCGGCCCGACCGCCGTCATGGCATCGCCTCGGCCCATCCCGTATGTCCCTGGTAGCCAAGCGCTGTCGCCATTTCGCGGTAGCGATCCCGATAGTCGCGGTAGGCATCCTCGTCACCATGGGCTCGCGGGCAAAGACCGCGATCGGCTGACCTTCCAATTCCACATTAGCAATTCTAATCTAATTAAAAAATCATTAGCTATACTGATCGTGCTGGACTCCCTACCGTGAGTGACATGGGTTCACCCCGCATGCGGGGCGACTTGCCGGCGGAGTGTTCCTTGACGCGGGCAACTATCCAGAATCGAGAGGCAGCGAGACAGTATGAATGACAACCACATTCGCGTCGGCGGTGCTTCGACTGCCGGCACGCCGGACTCGGCTCGTCGCGGTCACGCCCGGCGATCCGTGCGCGCACGCGTGACGGCCCGGTTGCGGGCCGCACGATTCGACCGGGCACTTGCGGTAGGGGTGCCCGCTCCCGCCGGTAGCGCACTCGCCGTGCATGCCGCGCGGCTCACCTCCGTTGCGGAACGGCAAGCCGTCGCCCGAGCACTGCGCCGCGCAGTTCGCGACGCGAAGGACACCCGTCGCGACGCAGTCCGGGCGCGTGCCGATGCACCGGGCCAACATCGCCTCGGCCCAGGCATCTGATCGACGAGGTGACACTGCGACTGCTGCGCCCCACCCAGGGTGCGGCGATCTCGAACGCGACCCGGTAGATGCCCGGGTTGGCCGTGAAGCCCAGTTCATCGACCGCCTGCACAACCTTGCCTCGCCAGTCCTGCTGGGCCATGGCAGCATTCAGTGCGTCAGACCCTCTGCGACGACATGGCCCTCACGACCCCGGCGGCGCTAGCCGCTTGAGGACTCAAACCCCAAGCGGCCCACATCAACAACGAATTGTCGACCGGGAATCCTTAAGCGGCTAGGTCGTGGAGACACCGCCGCGTTGCCGATGCTTCGGTTCGACCGGATGGGCGATTTCGGCCGCAGGGGCGATAGGGCCGAGAGGCTGGCCGAGCCGGACCCGGTGGCGACCGGGAACTTGGTAGCTCGCGGGAGCACGGCGCTGAGGGCCGGTTCGAACACCACCCGCGCGGTGCCACCGGGCGATGGCGCCGGGCAGCCGATCGGCAGCTGAGCGAGCAGCGACACCGCGCCCTCGAGCGCGAGCACGCGATGACCGGGTCCGGGGTGACGCGCGCGACCCGCACCGGAAGACCGGTGCGATCGGCGTCGATCAGGCGCACGCCGCAGGCGAAGACCGCCACCGTGGCCGCACCGACCGGTCCCCGGTGCACGAGCCCGGTCGGGGCGCCGTCTACCAGCACCGCTCCGTCTGGTCGCACCGTCGCGTCCACCAGATTGTCGTAGCCGACCAGCGCGGCGACACTCGCGTCGGCGGGCCGTAGGGTCAGGGCGTCGGGCGTGCCGACCTGGTGCACGCTCCCGTCCACGAGTACGACGACCCGGTCGGCGAACCGCAGCGCCTCCTCCGCCCGGTGCGACACCTGCACCACCGTGGCGGCGCGGTCGGCCAGCGCCTGCTCGAGATCGGCGAAGAAGGCCGATCGGGTCTGCGGGTCCAGGCCGGCGGCCGGTTCATCGAGCAGCAGCACCGACGGATCGAGCGCCAGCGCGCGGGCGAGATTGACCCGCTGCTGCTCGCCTCCAGACAGTTCATGCGCGCGGCGATCGGCCAGATGCGCCACCCGAAGCCGCTCCAGGGACGCCGTCGCCACCCGGGCGCGTTCGCTTGCGCGGCACCTTCCGCCAGCGCAGCGGCAGCTCGACGTTGCGCCGCACCGAGGTGCTCAGCAGTCCGGGCTGCTGGGTCGCGTAGGCCACCTGCCGGCGCAGCTCCACCCCGCCGCGGGCCGTGCTGACGCCGTCCAGCGTGACCGTGCCGGAGGCCGGGCGGTCCACTCCGGCGAGCAGCCGCAGCAAGGTGGTCTTGCCCGCGCCGTTGGGGCCGAGCACCGACACATGCTCACCGTCGCAGACGTCGAGGTCATCGACCCGAAGGATCTCGCGGCCCCCGCGGATCTGTACGCACCTGCCGCAGGCTCAGGTCCGCGCCCACGACGCCCCCGATGCTGCACCGAGGCCAGCAGGCCGTTGACCAGGAACGCCAGCGTGACGCAGGATCGCGCCGTAGAAGAGCGCGGGCGCGAACTCGCCACGGCCGACGTGCTCCACGATCGCGGTCGTCATCACCTGGGTGTGTCGGTGGATGTTGCCGCCGACGATGGTCGCCGCGCCGACTTCCGAGATCGCGTGCCCGAACCCGGCCATCGCCGCCGCGAGCAGCGGGACCCTGGCTTCGATCCACATCCGCAGTACCAGCTGGGCCGGATTGGCGCCGAGCGCGCGCAGCTGGTCCGGAAGTGCGGCCGGAAGCAACTGCATCGCGGCCATCGTGATCCCGGTGATCAACGGGGTGGCGATCAGCACCTGGGCGACGATCATGCCTTGCACTGTGTAGATCAGGCCGAGGTCGCCGAGGGGTCCGCTGCGCCAGAGCAGCAGCGCGACGACGAGCCCGACGACGACCGTCGGCACCGCCATCCCGGTGTTGACGACCGCGGTCATCAGCCGCCGCCCCGGCAGTCGGGCGAGGGCGAGCATGGTGCCCAGCCTGATACCGATCACCGCCGCGATCAGCGTCGCCGTGACCGACACGAATGCCGACCGTGCCAGCACTTCGTAGATGGGCTCGGCCATCGGCTCACGACCTCAGCTCCGCGCGTCGGGGAAGAACAGCGGCTGACCGTACTTCTCGACACCGAAGTGGGCGATCGACTGCTGCACCGGCCCGGACCGGATCCACTGCGAGAACTCCTCGGCGCAGGCGACGTTGGTGGTGCCACCGTGGTCGACGACGATCACGTCGGTAGGATTCTGCAGGTCGGCTGATCCCTGGAACTCAATCTTGGACTGCAGGTTGCCGGTCGCGAGGAAGGTGCCGCGGTCGCTGAGCGTGTAGGCCTGCTTCTGGCTGGCGATGGTCAATGTCTCGCCCATCCCCTGTCCGGTCTCGATGTACCAGGACCCCGACGGCTTGATGCCGGCCGCCTCCCACAGGCTCAGCTCCTTCGCGTGCGTGCCCGAGTCGTCGGCCCGGGACGCGAACGGCGCCTGCTGCTGCGCGATGAGCGTCATCGCCTCCGCGGCTCGTTGGGCCGCGCCGATGTGGGCGGGGTCGTCGGGCGGACCGACCAGCACACGAAGTCGTTGTGCATGACCGGCTCCCGGCTGGACCCGTGGCCCTCGGCCATGAACTTCTCCTCGGCCTTCGGCGAATGCACCAGCAGCACGTCGGCGTCGCCGCTTTCGCCCATGGCCATCGCCTGCCCGGAGCCGACCGCGACGGTCTTCGGCACGCAGTCCGAGTTCTGCTCGAACGTGGGCAGGATCGCATCGAGCAACCCGGAGTCCTGGGTGCTCGTCGTGGTGGCCAGGATCATGTCCCCGGTGGCCTCGGCCGCCCCTCCGCGTCACGAGGCCGCTCGCTGCCGCACCCAGCTGTGACCAGCAGGAGCAGGCCCGCAGCGACGAGCAGACCCGCCTTCCGCAGCTGTGCCGGCCGGCTCATGCCGCGATCCGGGACTCGCCGCTGCGGCTCAGCTCGTAGCCGCTGAGCCGGGACACCCGCTGGTGCACCGAGGTGGACGCGAGTACGTCGAGCAACGGGCCGAGCAGCCCCACCGCCCGCGGGCTCACCGCGAGCTCGAAGTCCTCCCACTCCACCGGGAGGAAATCCGCGTCGACCGCCTCGGCCACCGCGCGAACGGCCAGCCCCGCGTCGACCGCGCCGACGGCCACCGCCACAGCGACCCCGAAGTGGGAGTCGCACAGCTCGCCCTCCGGTGCGGGCACGGCACCAGTCTCCAGCAGCAGCCGGTTCAGCAGCAGCCGCGACCCGGTGCCGGGCTGGCGCCAGGCGAGCCGAACGCCGTCGAGGTCGGCCACGCCGCGGATGTCCAAAGGGTTACCCTTCGGCACGACGATGCCCTGCTCGCGGCGCCACAGATGCACCAGCCGGGCGGGCTCGCCACCGAGCACCCGGCGGGCGAACACGTCGTTGTACCGGCCGGTGCGGGCGTCACGCAGGTGTATCGCCGCGGCGTCGACCGCCCCCTGGGCGAGCATCCCCAGCCCGGCCACGCTGCCGCGGCCACCGACGGCCCGCTCGACGCCCCCGCCGGCCGCGGACAGCAGCAGGTCGAGAGCGGGGTCATCGCTGCCCGACAGCCGAAGCCACGCCTTGGTGAGCGCCCATCATCAGGGCTGCGGCAACACCGTCGGCAGCCACTACCGCGCGCGACCTGGGCGCACCGCCAATCACCCCAGCGTCGCGCAGGATGCCGTGTGCCCGCGCGGCAGTTCCGGGCGCACAGCCCAGCTGCCGGGCGAGCGCGCGGACGGTGGGCACTGGGTCGCCGGGATCCAGCCGGCCGGCGAGGACGTCGGCCGCGATCGCCTCGGCGACCTCCTGTGCCCTCTGTATCATCCGCACAGGGTACAGATCACCGGATGCGGCGACCAGTCTCCTCTGTGCCGTAGCCGCCGAGCCGGCGCACCGAGGCTTGAAGTCCGCGGATTCCAGCAGCCCCACAGCGGGGCGAGCAGTGGATCGGTCAGGCTGGCCGCCTCGACCACCAGGTCGTAGGGCTCCTGCACCATCGGCACGAAGTCCAGCCCGAACGCCCGCGCGGCCGCGAGGATGCCTAGGCCGCAGTCGGCGCGCCCGGCCGCGACCGCCGCGGCGACCGCCAGGTGGGTGGGCTCCTCGCGCTCGTAGCCGTGGACCGTGACCGGGTCGATCCCGAGCCGCCGCAGCTCCTGGTCGAGCAGCATCCGGGTGCCGGCGCCACGCTGCCGATTCACGTAGGAGAGCTCGCCACTCGCCAGGTCCGCGATCCCGGTCACGCCGCGCGGGTTGCCTGAAGGGATGATCAGCCCCTGGTCGCGATGCACCAGCCGCACCACGGCCAGGTCCCGGTCGCCCATCATCTCGTCGAGGTAGGGAAGGGTGTACTCCCCGGTTGCCGGGTGTAGCAGGTGCGAGCCGGCGAGGTGGCACAGCCCGTCGCGCAACGCCACCAGCCCGCCGAGCGAGCCTACGTTGGTCGAGACCAGGCTCAGTGTCGGATCGGACGACCGTAGCGCCGTGGCCGCCAGGTCGAGCACCAGGTCGTGCGACCCGATCGCGACGATCGTGCGCTCGATCTCCGGCAACCGCCGCAGCAGCTGCACCGACACCTGCTCACCCGCATGGTGCCCCTCCACGCCGGCCGGGACCAGCAGCAGCCCGTCCGCGCGCACCAGCGAGGTCAGCACCCCGGCACCGCGGGGCAGCGGCGACGCCACCACCTGGCCGCCCACCGATCCGAGCCGCACCCGCACCCAGTCGTCCATCCCCACCACGGAGGGAAGCTTGCGCGCGAGCCGGGCAGGTGCCTCCGGCCGGTGCGGCGGTGGCGCACCCTCGAGCCCCGCGAGCAGCGGCGCGACGAAAATGTCGAACGTCAGGGCGGCCGAAACCGGGTAGCCGGGTGCCCCCAGCACCGGAGTCGCGTCGACGGCACCCAACACCACCGGGTGGCCAGGTCGGACCGCGACCCCGTGTACCGCGAGCACGCCGAGTTCCGCCACGATGCGGGCCGTGTAGTCGTCGCGTCCGGCGCTGGAACCGGCGACCACGATCACCAGGTCCGCGGCCGCGGCCGCCTTCCGCACCGCAGCGCTGATCTGGCCCACCACGTCGGGCTGGATCGGCGTCGCCCACGCCTCGCATCCTGCCTCTTGGGCCTGCGCGACCAGCATCAGCGAGTTGGTGTCGAGGATCTCGCCCAGCTGCGGCGGCGACCCGACCGGCACGATCTCGTCCCCGGTGGGGATCACGACCACCCGTGGTTTCCGGCGTACCTGCAGCTCGGTCGCGCCCGCAGCGGCCGCGGCGGCGACGTCGACGGGGCGCAGCCGATGCCCCTCCGGCAGCAGCAGCTCGCCGGCGCTGACATCCTCGCCGATCGAACGCACGTGCTGGTATGGCGGGACCGCGGCCAGGATCTCCGCGGCCACTTCGCCTGATGTCGCCGGCCCTGCGGCTCCGGTCACGTAGTGCACGTGCTCGCGCATCACCACCGCGTCGAACCCATCCGGCATCGGGTCGCCGGTGTCGACCACCTTGTAGTTGCCGGGTTCGAGCCGCAGCGGCGTGGTGGGAGAGGCGCCAGCGGTGTCCCGGGCGACTACGGCGATGCCGTCCATCGCGGCAACGTCGCCGACCGGCGAGGAACGAGTCGCCCAGACCGGCTCGGCGGTGACCCGGCCGACCGCCTCGGCCAGCGGCACGGTGACGGCCCCCACCCGCTCGGGACAGCCGGCGGCGGCGCAGGCGTCCAGCCACGACCGCATTGCGGTGTCGGCGGGCACGTCGCTGATGAAGGGGCTGTTGTCCGGCGCGCCGGACGCGACGGGTCGTGCACGGGTGGCCAACCTACCTGTACATCGTCACGGTTACGGTCGACCCCGCGTCGAGGCCGGTGGCGGCCTCGGGGATCACGACGTAGCCGTCGGCGCTGGTAAGCAGGGACAGCAGCGCGGAGAACCCGAACAGCGGTGTCGCGATGCGCTCGGGCCCGTCGCTCAGCTGCACCTGCACCACGTCGAGGCGGCCCGCGGCCGAGGCGACCTCGCCGCGACAGCGCCGCCGTGGTGGTCGGCTCCGGGGAGTGACGGTGATGCCGGCGACGCGGCGCAGCACCGGCAGCCCGACCATGCGGAACACCACCAGGGCCGACAGCGGGTTGCCGGGCAGCCCGATCACCGGCACTCCGTCGCACTCCGCCAGCAGCGTCGGCTTGCCCGGCTTGATCGCCAGCCCGTGGCAGTAGACGCCGGGTGCACCCAGCGACTCCACCGCCTCGGCGGTCTGGTCACGGGCGCCGACCGACGACCCGGCTGAGACCACCACCAGGTCGCAGTCGTGCAGCGCGGCCTGCAGGGTCTTGGCGAGCGCCTCGGCGTCGTCGGTCACGATCCCGCGCGGCGATGGCTCGCCGCCTGCCTCGGTGACCATCGCGGCCAGCGCCGAGGCGGTGGCGTCGCGCACCTGACCGGGGCTCAGGCGCTCGGTATCGGGCGGCACCACCTCGTCGCCGGTGGACACGATCGCCACCCGCGGGCGGGCGTGGACCGCCACCTCGGTGACGCCGGCAGCGGCGAGCATGCCGAGGTCCTGGGCGCGCAGCGGCCGGCCGGCGGGCGCGATCTCAGCGCCGACCGCGACGTCCTCGTCGGCTCGCACGACACCCTCGCCCACCGCGACCGGCCGGGTCACCTCGATCACGCCGGGCATGGTGACCTGGGTGTACTCCACCATGACCACCGCGTCGGCATCGGTGGGATCGCCGCTCCGGTCGGGATCTGCACCGCCGTACCGGAGCGCACGGCGATGTCGGCGGCGGCACCCATCCGCACCGCCCCGGCGAGGTCGAGGTACGCCGGAAGGGAGTCGCTGGCGCCGTAGGTGTCGGCGGCGCGCACCGCGTAGCCGTCCACGGTCGACCGGGCGAAGCCGGGCAGCGCCGAACCCGACACCACCGGCGAGGCCGGCACCCGGCCGAGGGCCGCTTCGCGGGGAACCGTCTCTATGCGGGTACGTCGCGACGGCCGGAACCCGGCCAGCGCCTGCGATACCGATTGGGCCGTGAAGAACTCCCGACCGGTCACCCGAACCTCACTGATCCGGTGTCTGCCGCGGCTGCGGGCGCGCCACGGCGCCACCTCGCTGCCGTCCCAGCACGCTGACCACCGGGCCCAGCGCCACCTGGCCCAGACCGCAGATCGAGGTCTTGCGCATGGTCAGCTCCAGCTCCAGCAGCCGGGCCCGTCGACCCTCGTCGAGCTCGCCGCCGGCCCGCAGGGTATCGGTGAGCAGGTCCGTGAGCCTTGGTGGAGCCGACCCGGCACGGCACGCACCTTGCCGCACGACTCGTTGCGGAAGAAGCGCAGCACATTCGTGGCCGCCGCGAGCGAGTCGGTGCCCTCGGCGATCACCACCACCGCGCCCGAGCCCAGCATCGAGCCGGCCTCGGCGAGCGTGCCGAAGTCGAGCGGCACGTCGAGGTGATCCGGGCCGAGGAAGTTCGGACGAGGCGCCGCCGGGCTGCACCGAGTCGAGGGCCGCCCCGCCGGCCACCCGCCGGCGAGGTCGAGCAGGTCGCGGATGGTGGTGCCCATCGGCACGCAGTAAACGCCGGGACGCTCCACGTGACCGGACACGGCGAAGAACTTCAACCCGTCGCTGTCGCCCAAGCCCTGGTCCTGCCACCACTGCGCACCGCGGCGACGATGATGGGGACGTCGGCGAAGGTTTCGACCGAGTTCATCAGCGTGGGCCGGCCCCACAGGCCCCAGACGCCGGGGAACGGCGGCTTGTTGCGCAGCTCGCCCCGATGGCCCTCCATGCACTCGATCAGCGCGGTCTCCTCGCCGAGGATGTAGCCACCCGGCGAGGTGAAGATGTCGAGGCTCAGTCGGCGGCCGCTGCCGCAGCACGTCGTCTCCGATCAGGCCCTGCTCGCGCAGATTCTCGATCTCGGCGTGCAGCACCGCCTCCTCCGGGCCGTACTCGTGCCGGATGAAGACCCAGCCCTCCTCGGCGCCGGTGACGACCATGCCCCATCAGCAGGCCCTCGAGCACCAGGTGCGGCTGCTCGGCGAGCAGCTGGCGGTCCTTGAAGGTTCCCGGCTCGGACTCGTCGGCGTTGCAGATGGCGTACTTGATGCCGCTGCCGTCGACGGCCTCTTCGCCGCGCACCAGCTCCCACTTCTTGCCGGTCGGGAAGCCCGCACCGCCCATCCCGCGCAGGCCGGAGGCCTGCAGGTCGTCGATCACCTGCTGCGGGGTGATCTCCTCGGACAGCAGGGCACGCAGGGCCTGGTAGCGCGGCTCGCCGGGGCCGATAGGGGTCGTTGGGCCAGCCGCCCTCCGGGCCATAGGCCACCACGGCGCCGAGGTCGTTGTCGCCGCTGCGCCTGGCGTCGACCAGCGTCGTCGACGTCGTCGAGCCGGGCAGGCTGTTCGTCGACGGTGGCCGCCGGCGCGATGTCGCACCGGCCGGGGCAGGAGATCTCCACCACCTCCACGTCACCGGCATCGCCGTACTGCTCGTGCAACTGCGCGATCCGGTCCTCCGCTCCGTTCAGCCAGCAGGTGAGGTCGTGGCAGGCCTGGACGCGTGACGCCGTGTGGGCGGCTCGGTGCGGAAGTGCGGATAGAAGGACATCCAGACCCTGGATCTCGTAGAGCGGCCGCTGCATGCTCCCGCGCCAGCGCGCTCCAGTTCCTCGCGCGGCAGCCAGCCGAGGCCGCTCCTGGATCTCGCATCAGCATCGGGATCAGGCTCGGACCCCGGAACTTGCCCGCACGTGCTTCGACGCCCGGGACGGCCGGCTGCTGGTTAGCCGTAACTGTCACCGTGCGGAACCTCCGACCAGCGCGCCTCGCGGTCGCCCGCCGGGGCGATGCTGACCGCGCAGAACTTGAACTCGGGGATCTTGCCGATCGGGTCGATCTCGTCGATCGTCGAGCAGGTTCGCCGCGGCCTCCCGGAAGTGGAACGGGATGAAGCAGTTCCGCGCGCTTCGCGGTGGGAGACGCTTCACGCGCAGCACGATCGTGCCCCGACGGCGAGGTCACTCGGGCCAGCTCGCCGTCGGCGAGGCCTCAGCTCGGCGGCGTCGCTCGGGGTTGAGCGTAGACCCCGGCGCCGCGGCGCGATCGAGTCCAGGGCGAAGGAGCGGCGGGTCATCGAGCCCGGTGTGCCAGTGCTCCAGCAGCCGTCCGGTGTTGAGCACGAACGGGTACTCCTCGCTCGGGCAGCTTCCTTGGCCGGCAGCCACTCGGCCGGCACCAGGTGGGCGAGCCCGTCGTCGGTGTTGAACTTCTCGTCGAACAGCACCACGATGCCGTCGCTGTGCTCGGGGTCCGGGTTCGGGTACAGCTTGCCGGTACGAGCCCGAGGTTGTCGTAGGTCAGGTTGGTGTAGCTCGGGCATCGACCGAGCACCATCTCGTCGAAGATCTCGCCGCGCGCTGGCGTAGTTCCAGTCCGAGCCCCGAGCCGGCTGGCGATGTCCTGGACGATCTCCCAGTCGACCCGGGCATCGCCGGGCGGGTCGAGCACCTTGCGGCCGAGCTGCACCCGGCGGTCGGTGTTGGTGTAGGTGCCGTCCTTCTCCAGATACGAGCGAGGCCGGCAGGATCACGTCGGCGAACTCGGCGGTCTCGGTGAGGAAGATGTCCTGCACGACCAGGAAGTCCAGCGCGGACAGCGCCTTGCGGACCTTGTTGATGTTGGGGTCGGACAGGAACGGGTTCTCGCCGAGCATGTACATCCCGCGGACGCCGCCGTCGAGCGATCGAGCCGATGATCTCGGTGACGGTCAGCCCGCTGCTCGGGATCGAGGTCGGTGGCCCCACGCCCGCTCGAACCTGCGCCCGGACGGCCGGGTCGTCCGAGGCCTACTGGTAGTCCGGGTAGAACATCGGGATCAGGCCCATGTCGGATGCGCCCTGCACGTTGTTCTGCCCGCGCAGCGGATGCAGGCCGGTGCCCGGCCGGCCGACGTTGCCGGTGATCGCGCACATCGCGATCAGGCAGCGGGCGTTGTCGGTGCCGGTGGTGTGCTGGGAGATGCCCATGCCCCAGTAGATGACGCCCGGCCCCGGCCTCGCCCCAGGCCCGCGCGACCTCGCGGATCACGCTCGGCGTCGCACGCCGGTGATCTGCTCGGCCCGCTCCGGCGGGTAGTCGGCCACCGGTCTTGGCCAGCTGCGTCGTAGTTCGAGGTGCGGTTCGCGATGAAGTCGCGGTCGATCAGGCCGAGCCGGATCACCTCGTGCATGATCGCCGTTGTAGAAGCGCCACATCGGTGCCGGGCTTGAGCTGGCAGAAGATGTCGGCGTGCTCGGCCATCTTGTCGGCCCGCGGGTCGATGTAGATGATCGTGGTGCCGCGGCGGCGCGCCTGCTTGAAGAACGACGACGCGACCGGGTGGTTGGCGGTCGCGTTGCTGCCGGTGACGATCGCGACGTCGGCGTTCGATCGATGTCGCCGTAGGTGGTGGAGACCGCGCCGGAGCCGATGCCCTCGAACAGCGCCGCGACGCTGGACGCGTGGCACAGCCGGGTGCAGTGGTCGACGTTGTTGGTGCGGAAGCCGGTGCGGATCAGCTTCTGGAAGAGGTAGGCCTCCTCGTTGGAGCACTTGCGCCGACCCGAAGCCGGCGATGCGCGTCGGGGCCGCCTTCGGCGTAGATCTCGGTCAGCCGGCGCGCGACGCAGGTCGAGCGCCTCCTCCCAGGTCGCCTCCCGGAAGTGCGGCAGCACCTCGTCGTAGGTCGACCAGGCCGCCGGGCTTGCGGCCACGCTTGTCGCTCGCTGCTCCGCTGTCCGTCGTGCCGCCGTTCAGCCACGTCGCGGACGTCCGACAGCGGCCCCTTCGGGTAGGACTCCGTCGCTGCGGATCAGCGGCACGGTCAGCCGCTGCGGCGAGGCGGCGTAGTCCCAGCCGTAGCGGCCCTTGACGCACAGCCGGCCCTGGATTGCCGGGCTGGTCGCGGCCCTCGGCGAACGCGATGCGCGCCGCGCTCCCGGTCGACGTGGTAGGTCAGCGCGCAGCCGACGCCGCAGTACGGGCAGACGGTGTCGACCTGCGTCGAGCTCGCTGCGCGGCTGGATCGGGATGTTCCGGATCGGCTTGTTGGTCAGCGCGCCGGTCGGGCAGGCCGACACGCACTCACCGCAGGTGACGCACGAGGACTCCCCATCGGGTCGTTCAGGTCGAACGCGATGCCGGGTGGAGTAGCCCTTGCCGCTGCGGCCGATGACGTCGTTGCCCTGGATGTCGTCGCAGGCGCGCACGCAGCGGTCGCACAGGATGCACGAGTCGTGGTCCACCGCGATGACCGGATTGGACATGTCGGCGCCGCGGCCGGTCGCCGAACGGCAGGTCTGTCCTCGCCGGCTCACGCCGTAGCCGGTCGGCGAGCGCGAGCAGCTCGTTGTCGCCGGTCGGTGGTCTGCTTGGGGTCGCGCTCGCGCGCCGGCTGGTCGGCCAGCAGCAGTTGGGTCAGCACCGCGCGGCTGCGCTCTGGATCTCCGGGGTGGCGGTCTTGACGTCCATGCCCGTCCTCGCACGCGCCGCACGCAGGACGGCCGCGTCGAGCGCGGGCGCGCCGACGTCGACCACGCACATCCGGCAGACGCCGACCGGGTCGAAGCGCTCGTCGTGGCACAGCGTCGGGATGTCGATTCCCGCGCTCACGTGGCCGCGGCGCCAGATCGTCGAGCCCTCGGCGACCGGTGAGCCTCGCGCCGTCGATCGTGAGCGTGACCGTCCGGGGCGCTGCTGCACGGGAATGGCCATGTATTCAGTATCCGCCGTGCCGTGAGGTCATCAACCGAAGGCTCCGTATCTATCGCGCCACGACATGATCCAGCCGAGGTCTGGCAGAGCCGCGGTCCGGCCTGCCAGGCTGTCCAGGCCGCGCGCCGCGTAGTAGGCGTCGATCATGCGCGCGCAGCCGGTCCGGCGGTCAGCGTGGCCACGCGACCGGACCCGAGCTGCGAGCGGGCTCGGTCGAGCAGCCGCTCCGGCAGCCAGTCGTCGCCCGGGCCGCCAGCCCTCCCGGATGGTTGAACACCCGCTTGGCCAGCACGATCCGGCGGGCGGTCCGCTGCAGTTCGGCACCGTCGACGTCCCAGCCGGTGCACCGCCGACAGCAGCTGCCGCCCACTCGGCGAACGGCTCGGTGAACACGCCGCGCAGGAACTTGCACAGGATGAGCGAGTCCATCACCGCGGCCCGGTCCTCGGTCTCGATCGCCGCGGCCACGTGCGCGCTCGCCGCCCGCCATGCCGGTCGCGGATCGCCGGACAGGTCGGCCTCGTAGGCGCCGGACCGGTTGTGGTCCGCGCCCCTGGCGTTGACCGCCAGGCCGAGCGCCATGGCCTGCATGCGTGCGTGGCTCGTAGCCGGGCATCTCCATGCCCTTGACGTGCGGGGCGAACGCGGCCGAGCCCGCCGCCGACCACGCTCCGCCGCCCGGCGTGAGCCCTCGGCGAGCAGCTCGCCCGAGCCCGCGTGCGGTCCCCGATCTCGTCCAGCGCCCGCAGCAGCGCGTCGCGCGTCGCCGAACCGCAGCCAGGGCGCGTCGATCAGCCCGCGCTCGGCGCACTCCATCGCCCAGGCGATCGTGCCGCCCGCCGAGATGGTGTCGAGCCCGCAGCTCGTCGCAGCGCGCGCTGGCGGTCGAGCACCTGCGTCAGGGTCGGAGACCCCGCACATCGGGCCGAGCGCGAAGACGTTCTCGTACTCCACCCGCATCTTCTTGCCGCCCCGGGCGGCGTAGATGTGCTCGCAGCCGATCGTGCAGGAGGCGCAGCTGTTCCGCGCGACCTGACCGCATCTCGCGCCAGGTCCTCGGCGGACAGCATGCGGCGCCTCCGGCGAAGGTCGCGGCCTGGAAGTTGCGGGTGGGCAGGGTGTTGATCGCGTTGAAGGCGAGCAGGTTGGCCAGCGTGCCGAGCTCGCGGTACTTGGCCGTGGCTCAGGCCGAACGAGCGCTCCCGCAGGTCGCGCGCGGCGCCGAGCACCGCCTCCGCGGTCGGCCACCGTGCGACCTTGGTGGCGGCACGGACCGCGACCGCCTTGATCCGTTCTTGGCGCCCATCACCGCGCCCGAGACCGCCGCGCCCGGCGTGCCGCCCGTCGTGGAGATCGTGGCGTAGCGCACGCCGCGCTCGCCCGCCGGGCCGATCGCAGGCCACCCGCCAGCGCCGGCCCATGCTGCGCGCGCAGCCGCGTCTCGGCCGTCCGCCGCCGACAGCCCCACTAGGTCGGCGCGCGTCGATGAGGCGGGCGCCGCCCGGCGTCGACCAGCAGGACGGACCGGCCGCTCGCGCCCGGCCGATGCACAACGATCGCGTCGTGGCCGGTGAGCTTGCCCGGAGATCGCGAAGTGGCTGGAGGAGAGCGCGTCGTTCAGCATGCCCGGTCAGCGGGGACTTCGCCACCACCGCGAACTTCGCGCTCGTGGTCAGCGGCGTGCCGACCAGCGGGGAGAACACGAAGGCCAGCGGCGCCGCGGGGGCCAGCGGATCGGCGCCCGGCGGGCCGAGCCGGTGCATCAGCCAGGCGCCGAGCCCGGCGCCGCCGATGTAGGCGCGCAGCAGCTCGTCGGGAAGCGGCATGCGTGTCGCGCGGTGCCCGCGCTCGCGTCCACGACCAGCGCCTGCCCGAAATAGCCGCCCGCCGTCATCGCCGATCAGCCGCCCGCGTCCGCGGACAGGAAGAACACGGTGTCACCGGCCGCCAGCGGGCGTCTCGCCGTCCCTGGTGATCTGGTCGCCGTTCAGCGCCGCCACCACGTGCCCGTCCAGCGCCAGCCCGGCGCGCGGCCGCCGCCTCGGCCACGGTGGCGGCCAGCACCTGCTCCGGGCCGCGGTGACCGCTCGGCCAGCGGCCCGAACCGCTGGATCGTCACCTCCGGCGCTGGCTGGCGCCCGGGCCGCCTGGTAGTCGGCGGGCTCGTTGACGTTGACGACCGAGTCGAGGTCCGGGATCGAGCGCCGCCAGTACCGGGTCGTCCCGCAGCGCCCTCGTCCAGCCGCTCGACCACGCACTCCTCGAACAGGAACGCGGACCGCAGCCGTTCCTCCGCCTACCAGCTTCGCGGCCACCGGCGCCAGCGCCGACCCGGTAGGCGGCGGCCAGCGGCTGCGGATACCCCCGCGCCACCGGCAGCCCGACATCCGCACCGTCCTGCTGCGCCGCCCGCAGCACCCGCCGGACGAAACGCCGGATGCAGGAACGGCATGTCGGTCGAGCTGACAAACGCGACCTCGGCCCGCCCGTCCAGCGCGGCCAGCCCCGCGGCCAGCCCCTGCACCGGCCCCAGCCCTCCCGCGGGTCCTCCACGACCTCGGTGTGCCCCGGGCGGCAGCGCCGGCAGATCCTGGCCGGGCGCCCGCACCACCACGACCGGCCCGTCCGTCACCCGCGCGAGAATGCCGACCGTCCGGCGCAGCAGCGTCGACCCGTGCCACTCCAGCGCCGCCTTGGGCGTCCCCATCCGCGACGACCGCCCGCCAGCCAGCACGATCCCGGCGCAACCCGACATACTTCGATCGTATGTCCACCGGCACTCCGTGCCCACCGCCCTCCCAGGCGCGGCCGGGCAGGCGAGCGCAGCCGTGCCCACCGTCTACGAACACAGCCGGGTCCAGCATCCCGCCTGCGCGCCGCCGTGATCGCCGGATGGCGTCGATCCGGGTGAAGATCAGGTCGACCACGATCCCCAGCACCAGGATCACGATCATGATGGAGATCGTCGACGCCATGGCGCTCTGGTCCTGGAAGGTGGAGAGCAGCACGCCGATCGACGGCTGCCCCATGATGATCACCAGCAGCTCACTCGGCCATCAGGCTGCGCCAGGCGAACGCCCAGCCCTGCTTGAGGCCTAGCCACGAACGAGGGCAGCGAGGCGGGCAGGATCAGGTGCCGGTACATGGCGATCCGGCCCAGCCCCATGGTGCGGCCCGCCCGCAGCAGCAGCGGCGGGGTGTAGTCGACCCCGGCGATCAGCCCATTGGCGATGGACGGCGCCGCGCCCAGGATGATCACGAACAGGATGGCGTTGGTGGTGGCGCCGAACAGGATGATCGCGAACGGGAACCAGGCGATCGACGGCATGGTCTGCAGCGCGGTGATCATCGATCCGACCGCCGCCCGCAGCGGCTTGATCCGGGACACCAGCGCCCCGATGACGACCCCGATGACCAGGGCCATCCCGAAACCGATCACCGCCCGCCGCATGGTGGTGGCGATCGCCTGCCACAGCAGCACGTGATGCAGCCTGCGCCCACAGGTCGGAGAAGACCGCGGCCGGGCTGGGCAGGATGGCGGCCGACTTCCAGCCGCTGAGATAGACGAGTTCCCAGACGCCGATCACGATCGCGATCGCGAGCAGCTTGGGCCACACCGCGGCCCAGATCTTCCTGGCCCGGTCGCCGGCTGGGACCGCGGTCTGCCTGCTGGAGCTCCAGGCTGTCGAGCCCGGCCAGGGCGGCGGCCTCGGTGTCAGCGGCCATGCGCGGATCATCTCCCCCGCAGCCGGTCGGTGATGGTGGCGGCCAGCTCGGCGACCTCCGGCCGAGTCGATCCGGCGCGGGCGCCGGATCGGCACGGCGAACTCGTCGATGACCCGGCCCGGGCGGCTGCTGAGCACGACCACCCGGTCGCCGAGGCGACCGCCTCGCGCACGTTGTGCGTGACGAACAGCACCGGTGAGCCCGCGCTCGGCGCAGATCCGGGTCCAGCTCGTCGTGGAGCAGGTCGCGGGTCATCGCGTCGAGCGCGCCGAACGGCTCGTCCATCAGCAGGATCTCCGCGTCCTGGGCGAGCGCCCGGGCCAGCGCGACCCGCTGCCGCATGCCGCCGGACAGCTCGTGCGGCCGCTTGCCGGCGAAGCCGCCCAGGTGCACGACGTCCAGCAGGTCGGCGGCCGCTGGCGGCGCTCCGCCTTCCTGGACACCCGCTCGCGCGCAGGGCCAGCTCCACGTTCCTGGCCGCGGTCAGCCACGGGAACAGGGCCGGCTCCTGGAACATGAGCGCGACCCGCTGGCCTTCGGTGGAGATCTCGCCGGAGGTCGGGGCGTCGAGCCCGGCCACCAGGTTCAGCAGCGTGCTCTTGCCGCACCCGGACGCGCCGATGAGGCAGACGAACTCGCCGGGAGTCACGGTCAGCGACAGCCGGTCCAGGGCGAGCAGCGCGGATGCCGCCCCGCCCGAAGACCTTGGACACCTCGCTGATCCGGATCGCCGGTCTGACCTGCCGCGCTAATGACTGGCTGAGAACGAGCTGACGCCCCCGGAACCAGTTCCGGGGGCGCAGCGCCGTTGTGGTGGGCGACACTCATGAATTTACCTGTGGCTTGTTCTTCCGCCTGCAGCAGCTTGTTGAGCGGCCCGAGATCGTAGATGCCGCTGAGGTTGACCGGCTTGGAGCAGCCCGACGGCCACCGCGTGCTGGGCGTCGATGGTCAGCGACGACGCGATCGGGTCGTTGGTGAAGGTGATGTATTTGAGCGACTGGGTCAGGACGTCACCCGGCAGTCCCTTGCCCAGCAGCTCGGTCAGCTCGGCGTTGGCCGCCTGGGCCGCGGCGGTGGGGTTGGAGTTGATGTAGGGAGTTGGCCTCGATCTGGCCCTTGAGCAGCCCGTTGGACCGTGCTGGGGTGGTCCTTCAGGAACGACTGCGTGACCACCAGGTTGGTGGTGACGAACTTGCCGCCCGGCCACAGGCTGGCCTCGTTCACCAGCCGCTTCCCGCCGTCGAGCACCATCTCGGTCGCGTAGGGCTCCGGCTCCCAGCCGCCGTCGAGCTGACCGGACTTGAACTGGAGCACGGCGGCCGAGTTCGGCTTGATCGGCTTGATCGCGACGTCTCCGCCGCCGGTCGACGTGGTGGTCAGCCCGTGCTGCTTGAGCCAGTACCGGGCCGCGACGTCCTGGGTGTTGCCCAGCGACGGCGTGGCCAGGGACTTCCCCTTGAGCTGGGCGGCCGAGGTGATGCCGTTCTTCACCACCAGCGACGCGCCACCGGAGGCCGCCCCGGAAATGATCTTGATGGCGGTGCCGTTGGACTTCTGCCAGGCGTTGATGGCCGGGTTAGGCCCGACGTAGGCCGCGTCGAGCTGGCCCGCGAGGATCGCGGTGGTCTCCTCGGTGCCGGAACTGAAGCACCGTCGTCTTCAGGGTGACGTTCTTGCCCAGCTGCTTGGCGAAGAACCCCTTCTCCAGCCCCACCAGCGCGGGCTCGTGGGTGATGTTGGCCAGGAAGCCAAGCCGCACCACGACCGGGCTGGAGCCGCCGCCGGATGTCGCCGACGACGAGCCGCACCCGGCCGCCAGTACTGCGACCGCGGCTACCCCGGCCGCGAGAAGGCCCTTGCGCATCAAGAAACACCCCACCTATCTTTCCTATTAGTTTAGTAGGCAATTTTTCCGACCGCTTTAGTCGGTAATCCTAAGCTTACACCCCCGCCTCAGTGCAACCGGGAACGCATTACGTGGCCGAAACTGCACCCGGGGCCACGGGGCCGGGGTCAGCCGGTGCCGCCTGGATTTCGAGGGGTGGCGCTCACCTGCGGTGCCGCGACCCGGTGGTCGCGGAACAGGATCGCCGCCACCTGGGTGACCGTCTCGGTCCCGGCCCGGTACCCGCCCTCGCCGTCCAGGCTGTTCATCATGGCCAGCGTGTACCGCTCGCCGGGCCCGGCGAACCCGGTCGAGTCGATGATCCAGCCCGGCTTCTCCACCGACCACCCGTCCTTGTTACCGGGCTGGTTGGCTAGGCCCGGCGCCCCACACGCCGAAATGCTGCACCGGGGCGACGTGACGCAGCTGATACACCAGAGTAGTCGCGCAGCGCTGCGGGCAGGCGGTTCAGGACGTAGTTGATGACCCGGCTCTCGTCCTCGGCCGTGCAGGTCATCTCTGCCCCAGTAGGGCCCGGTCACGCCCAGCCTGCGGCAGGTACTGGGCCCCGGTCGGGCCGATTCGGGAGAAGTAGCTGGTGTAGAAGGACGCACCGTACTTGAACCAGAGATCATCGGCGGCGTTGTCGGAGCTCACGTGCAGCATCTGGTACATCACGGCGCGGTCGGTGGACGACAGGTGGATGACGCCGACCTGGTCCTGCAGCAGCAGCGTGACCGCCATCGCCAGCTTGCTGGTGGAGGCCATGTAGATCTGGCTGCCCGCGTACCTGTTCCGCCAGACCGCCCCGGTGGACCTGTCGCGCAGCACGATCCCGATCATGCCGGGCCGGTGCTTCAGGTACCGTTCCGCCTCCGCTATCCGCCGCCGCATGGCGCAGGAGAACCCGGCCGGGGTGCCCGGGCAGGGGTGGCGCCTGTGTGGTCTGGGCTAGACAGCGCGGCCACGGGTGTGGGCTGCCCGCCCGGCCCGGCTGCTGGCCGGGCCCGCCTGCGGCAGGCTCAGCACGCCACAGTGCAGCCAGCACCGCCGCCGCCAGCGCGCCGCCGGCCAGTATGAGCCGCCTCGGCGGGCGCAGGCAGGCCGGGACGCGCGGTGGCTGATCCATGGCACCTGAGCATACGAACACCCGTGCCCGGCCAGGGCCGGATCGGCCACGATCAGCTGCCGCACGTACTCGCTGAATTGGATGCCCTCGACGGACGGGAACCTCTGCAGGCACTGCTGCAGCTTGGCAGGTCCCCGTCGCTGGCGTGGTCGACCCGGTACCGCACGTCGTAGGCCATGTCCGAGGCCAGGTGGTCGGTGGGCAGGGGCTCGGGAATCGCCTGCGGCACGTGTGAGCAGGCGGCACGCACCTTGAGCCGGACCGAGTTGGGGGTCTGGGCCTGGAACTGCACGACCGCCTCCTGCTTGCCGAACGCGCGGTCGAACGGAGGCGCAGCTCGGCCGCGGCCGGGGCCAGCACGGCCAGCATGATCCCGACGGCGGGCAGCGCGGGACGCCAGCGGCGGGGCGGGCGGGAGGCTGGCATGGCTGCCAGCTTACGGCGGGCGGGACCCCGGCCAGCACCGGCCCGGGATCGGCGAAACATGGTGCCATCACCTGGCCGCTACCCGGGTACGGTTGACCAGCAGAAGGGACAATACATACGTGCGGAGGGGCGGGCATCCGGGCCAGGCCCGGAACCTCGTGACCTGGAGGCGCCAGTGGCTGGACTCCCCTGGGGCTGCGCCCTGGCCGGAACCGGGCGATGCCCGGTGGGACGCGGTTACCCATGACCAGCCCCCGGGCCCACCGGAGACCGGAGTGCTCGGCCCGCCGCCCGCCGCTGCGATGTCGGCCTACCCCCGCCCGGCCGGGGTCAGGCCGCACATCCTGGTGGTCAACGGCCGCAAGGTCCGGCAGCCGGTCTTCGTCCTCGGCGCCCCGTGCTCGGGCGTCTCCATCCTGGCCCGGGCGCTCAAGCGATCCGAGGGCTTTCACCTCACGATGGGGCAGCGCTGGGTGCTGCCGGTCGTGCGCATGCCTTCGCGCGCAACCCGCTCCTGGCCCGCGGCCGGGCGGAGGCGGCGGCGACCGTGCTGCGCGACGCGTTCGCCCAGGGCTGGCAGGTCAGCCCGCACTGCTGCCTGGGATGCTCCGCGCAGTGCCGGGCGGCGGCCGGGGCCGAGGGCACCGGGCCGTGCGTGGGCGACCGGGTCATCAGCCGCTACGGCGACGCCAGCCCCGACCTGCTCTACTGCGCCGAGTCGCTGATAGATGCCTTCCCCGACGCCCGGCTGGTGCAGATCATCCGCGACGGCCGGGACGTGGTGGCGGGGATGATCTCGGACGCCGACGCCCTGGCCTGGTTCCGCCCCGGTTTCGTGGACGCTGGACGCCGAGTCCAGCCCATCCCGTGCTCGGCCTGGAAACCCAGGCGGACCGGGCCGAGTGGCCGTCCCTGTCGGTGGCGTGAGCAAGTGCGCGATGCGCTGGCGGGGCACCGTGCGCCTGATGGCCCGGCTCCGCAACGCGCTGTCCGCCGAGCAGCTCATCACCCTGCGCTATGAGGAGATGATCCGCCAGCCGGTGACCGCGGCCAGGGCCGTGTCGGCGTTCACCGAGGCCGAGGTCAGCCACCTGGAGCTGCGCCCGGGCCCGGAAACCGACTGGGAGGCGGGCGTGTGGCGGCGGCTGCTGAACCCGGTCCAGGCCGCCGAGGTGGAACGGGTGGTAGGCGGCGAGCTGCGCCGGGTCGGCTACGGCACCTGACCGGTGGAGACGGGCGCCTGCCGCGCCTCCTGGCTGGCGAACTGGGTGTGATAGAGCTCGGCGTACAGCCCGCCCGCCGCCAGCAGCTCCTCGTGCGGGCCCCGCTCCCTCACCTGGCCGTGGTCGATCACCAGGATCTGGTCGGCCTCCCGGATCGTCGACAGCCGGTGCGCGATCACCAGGGAGGTCCGGCCCGCCAGCGCGGTCTTCAGCGCGCGCTGGACCGCCACCTCCGACTCGGAGTCCAGGTGGGCGGTGGCCTCGTCGAGCACGACCACCGACGGCGCCTTGAGCAGCAGCCGGGCGATCGCCAGCCGCTGCTTCTCCCCGCCCGAGAGCCGGTAGCCGCGGTCGCCGACCACGGTGTCCAGGCCGTCGGGCAGGCCAGCCACCAGGTCCCAGATCTGGGCGGCCCGGCACGCCTCGATGAGCTCGTCCTCGGTGGCAGTCGGGCCGGGCGTAGAGCAGGTTGGCCCGGATGGTGTCGTGGAACATGTGGGCGTCCTGGGTGACCACGCCGACCGCGTCGTGCAGCGAGTCCAGGGTGAGGTCCCGCAGGTCGTGGCCGCCGATGAGGACGGCCCCTCCTGGGGGTCGTAGAGCCTGGCCACCAGGTGGGTGATGGTGGTCTTGCCCGCGCCCGACGGCCCGACCAGCGCGGTCAGCTTCCCCGACGGCGCGGTGAAGCTCACCTCGTGCAGCACGTCCTGCCCGCCTCCGGCCCGCTCCGGCACGGGCAGCGCGATCGACTCCAGCGACGCCAGCGACACCTCGCTGGCCGTCGGGTAGCGGAACGAGACCCGGTCGAACTCCACCGGCGGGGCGGGCGCGGGCCTGCCGCCGTTGCGCGGCGGCACAGCGCGGCAGCGCCACCGCGTCCGGGCGCTCGGTGATGAGCGGCTGGAGGTCGAGCACCTCGAACACCCGGTCGAAGCCGACCAGCGCGGTCATGACGTCCACCTGGACGTTGGACAGCGCGGTGATCGGCCCGTAGAGCCGCGCCAGCAGCGCGGTCAGGGCGACCAGCGTGCCGAGCTGGAAGGTGCCGTGGATGACCAGCCCGCCGCCGAGGCCGTAGACGACCGCCGTGGCCATGGACGCGAGCAGGGAAAGCGCGATGAACAGCGTGCTGCCGTACATGGCGGTGATCACGCCGATGTCCCTGACCTTGGCCGCCCGGTCTAGCGAAGACGCGCGCCTCGTCCGCCGGCTTGCCGAACAGCTTCACCAGCATCGCACCGGCGACGTTGAAGCGCTCGGTCATGGTGCTGCCCATCTCGGCGTCGAGCTGCATCGACTCCCTGGTGTAGCCGCTGCAGGCGGCGGCCGACCAGCCGGGCGGGAATCACGAACATCGGCAGCAGCACCAGGGCGACCACCGTCACCAGCCAGGACAGCGAGAGCATCGCGATGAGCACCAGGAGCAGGGTCAGGGCGTTGGACACCACGCCGGACAGGGTGGAGGTGAGGGCCTGCTGCGCCCCGATCACGTCGCTGTTGAGCCTGCTGACCAGCGAGCCGGTCTGGGCGCGGGTGAAGAACGCGATCGGCTGCCGCTGCACGTGCCCGAACACCTGGGTGCGCAGGTCGTAGATGAGGCCCTCGCCGGTCCGTGCCGACAGCCAGCGGGTGGCGACCGAGATCAGCGCGCCGACGACGGCCAGCGCCGCGACCAGGCCCGCCACCTCGAGCACGACCGCGGTGTCGTCCTTCAGGATGCCCTGGTCGATGATCGTCTCGAGCAGCAGCGGCACGCGCCACGGTGATCACCGCCGACACGCAGGTGCAGGCGAGGAACAGCGCCAGGGTCCACCGGTAGGGGCGGGCGTAGGAGGCGACCCGGCGGACGATGCCCTTGTTGAGCCGCTGCTGGGTGATGGATCTGTCGCGGCTGAAGGAGCGGTAAGCGTGCCAGTTGGCGGCGGCCATGCACTGGCCAACGCTGGCCCGGTCCGCGATCTTCCCATGTCAGCTCAGGGTGAACCGGGCGCGCCGCCGGGACGCCGCACCGATGAGCGATCATGGAGGTCGTACCGACGAGCAGAAGGACGCACGTGAGCCCTGACAGCGCGGCCAGTACCGGCGCGGCCGGTGCCAGCACCGCCAGCTGGACCGATCCTGGCCTGTTCACCGTCGCCCCGGCGTGCACCGGGTGCCGCTCCCCCTGCCCACCGACGGCCTGCGGGCGGTGAACGTCTACGTCCTGGAGGACGGCGACGGGCTCGTCCTCATCGACAGCGGATGGGCGCTCGCCGAGTCCCAGGAGGCGCTGGCGGCCGCGCTGCGCCGCGCTCGGCTGCGGGCTCGGCGACGTGCGGCACTTCCTCGTCACCCACGTGCACCGCGACCACTACACGCAGGCCGTGGAGCTGCGCCGGATCTTCGGCGGCAAGGTGAGCCTGGGCGTCGGCGAGCACCCGGCCATCCGCGCGGTCCTGGCCAAGGACGCCCGGCCGTTCGAGCCGCAGCTCAGGCAGCTGCGGGCGAGCGGCGCCGAGGTGGTCATCGAGCGCCTGCGGGCGCTCGGCTCCGCGCCGCGCAGCGCACCGCGCGGCTGGGAGGAGCCGGACGAGTGGCTGGCCCCGGCCAGGAGATCGAGCTGACCACCCGGACCCTGCGGGTGGTGCCAACCCCGGGCCATACCCAGGGCCACGTCGTCTTCACCGACTCCGGGAACCGGCTGCTCTTCGCCGGTGACCACGTGCTGCCGCACATCACCCCGTCCATCGGGTTCGAGCCGGTCTCGGCGAGCCAGCCGCTCGGCGACTACCTGGAGTCGCTGCGCATGGTCCGGGCGCTGCCCGATATGCGGCTGCTCCCGGCGCACGGACCCGATGGCGGGAGCGCCCACAAGCGCATCGACGAGCTCCTCGCCCACCACGCCGACCGGCTCGGCCAGTGCGCCGACGCGGTGGCGGCCGGGGCGGGCACCGCCTACGAGGTGGCCTGCGCCCTGCGCTGGACGCGCCGCGGCGCGCCAGCTGGCCGACCTGGACCCGTTCAACCAGATGCTCGCCGTGGCCGAGACCCGGACACATCTGGAGCTGCTCGCCGCCCAGGGACGGCTGGTGGCATCCACCGACGGTGAGGTGACCGTCTACGCGCCCGCCAGGGCGCGTCACCGGCTCGTGAGCGGGTTCGCGCTGGAGCGCGCGCCTGCACCCGCCGCTCGGCGGCCGCCTGCTGCTCCAGCGGTGTGACCGGGCGCCCGGGCCAGCAGTTCCTTGGTCGCCCGGGCCGTGTCCGGTCCAGCGGCGAGGATCGCCGCGACGAGATCGCCGACCGCGCGCGTCGAGCTCGCCGACCGGGACCACCAGCTCGGCGAGCCGCAGCTCCGCGTGCCTCCCGCCGCGGCCACCGAGCGCCCGGTCAGGCACAGCTCCAGCGCCCGTGGCAGCCCGACCATGTCGACAAGTGGCTTTGTCCCCAGCAGATCGGGGACCAGGCCCAGGGTGGGCTCCCGCATGGACAGCCGCGCGTCATCGGCGAGCACCCGCAGATCACAGGCGAGCGCCAGCTGGAACTCCGGCCCCGATCGCGTGCCCGTGCACCGCGGCCACCGACACGATCGAGGCGTCGCGGAGCCAGCCGAATCCCTCCTGGCAGGCAGGCGATCCAGTCCTCGAAGCCCGGGTCCGCGGGGCTCGGGCAGCGGCGTCCTCGCCCGCCACGGCTTCGCCACCGAGCAGCCGCAGGTCGATCCCGGCCGAGAACGCCGGGCCTTCCCGCGGATGACCACCACCCGCACGCCCGGCGGGAGGGAACGCCCGATGGCCGCCAGGCCGCGCCAGGTGCGCGGCGTCATGGCGTTGCGGCGCTCCGGCCGGGACAGCGTCACCGTGGCAGCGCCCGGCGCTGGCTGGTCCGAGATCCAGCCGCAGGCCCGCTCGGGCGAGATCGGCCGGGGCGGGCGTCAACGTCGCTCAGCGATTCGTGCGTGCCTTGCCCCGGGTGGCACCGCCGCGGCCGCGCAGCGATACCCCGTTCTCGGTGAGGATGCGGTGCACGAAGCCGTAGGACCGGCCGGTCGTGCCGCGGCAAGCGAGCGGATGCTCTCGCCGGCGTCGTACCTTCTTCAGGTCCGACGCCGAGCTTGGCCCGGTCGGCGCCGGTCACCCGGGTGCCTTTCTTGAGGGTCTCGGCCACGCGTACCTCCCGTGAGCTGAAGTGATCCGCTGCGTTACCCGCCTCTTCCGCCATGATCACGCATTAGCACCTGATCGGCTACCCAGATCCGGGTAAATGATCACTGCATTTTCGCCATCGCCGAGCGTGCGCTGGTCAGGACCGGGTCTGGGGCCGCGGCCAGTCAGGCCAGGGCCACCAGATCGGTCAGGCCCTCGCTCCATGGAGTCCTCCGACGCCGTCCGGCAGCAGGATCACCCGCTCGGGCGCCAGCGCCTCCACCGCTCCCTCGTCGTGGGTGACCAGCACGATCGCGCCCCGGTAGCGGCGCAGCGCGCTCGAGGACCTCCGCCCCGGCTGCGCCGGGTCCAGGTTGTTGGTCGGCTCGTCGAGCAGCAGCACGTTGGCTCCCGACACCACGAGCAGGGCGAGCGCGAGCCGGGTCTTCTCGCCGCCGGACAGCACCGCGGCGGGCTTGGCCACGTCGTCGCCGGAGAACAGGAACGAGCCGAGGATGCCGCGGTGCTCGCCGTCGGTCAGGTCCGGCGCGGCCGACGCGCATGTTCTCCAGCACGGTGCGCTCGCTGTCCAGCGTCTCGTGCTCCTGCGCGTAGTAGCCGAGGCGCAGCCCGTGGCCCGGGCGTGACCTCGCCCGGTGTCCGGCTGCTCCAGCCCGGCCAGCAGGCGCAGCAGGGTGGTCTTGCCCGCCCCGTTGAGCCCGAGCACCACGATCCTGGCGCCCCGGTCCACCGCCACGTCCACGTCGGTGAAGACCTCCAGCGAGCCGTAGGACTTCGACAGGCCCGCGCGCCGTCAGCGGCGTCTTGCCGCACGGAGCGGGCTCGGGAAGCGCAGCCTGCGCCGACCCGGCCCGCCGGACGTTCCGCGCTCACCCCGGCCAGCAGCCGCTGCGCCCGGCGCTCCATGCCCTGGGCCGCCTGGGCCTTGGTCGGCCTTCGCCCGCATCTTGTCCGCCTGCGCCTGCAGCGCGGCCGGCCTGGCGCTGCGCGCTGGCCGCTCCGCTGGCGCCGCCGGGCGTCGGTCTCGCGCTGCTCCAGGTACGTCCTTCCAGCCGACGTTGTAGATGTCGAGCTCGGCGCGGTCGGCGTCGAGGTGGAAGATCCTTGTTCGACCACCGCCTCGAGCAGTGCCGGGTCGTGGCTGATGATCACCAGGCCGCCGCGGAAGGTCGCGGAGGTGGTCGCGCAGCCAGGCGATGGAGTCGGCGTCCAGGTGGTTGGTTGGCTCGTCGAGCAGCAGCGTCTGCGCGCCGCGAGAACAGGATCCGGGCCAGTTCCACCCTGGCGCCGCTGCCCGCCGGAAAGCGTGCGCAGCGGCTGGGCCAGCACGCGGTCGGGCAGGCCCAGGCTGGAGGCGATGGCCGCCGCCTCGGCCTCGGCGGCGTAGCCCCCGAGCACGACCAGCCGTTCCTCCAGGATGGCGTACCGCCGCACGGCGCGCGTCCCGGCGGCCGGGATCGGGGATCGGCCCATCGCCTCCTCGGCGGTGCGCATCGCGGCCCGCACCTCGTCCAGCCCGCGCGCGGACAGCACCCGGTCCATGGCCAGCGCCGTCAGGTCACCGGCCCGCGAGTCCTGCGGGAGGTACCCGATGGTGCCGCTGCGCCGCACGGTGCCACCGCGGGCAGGCCGTCACCGGCCAGCACCCGGGCGAGCGTGGTCTTGCCTGCCCCGTTGCGGCCTGACGAGGCCCACCTTGTCCCCGGGGCCGATCTGGAAGGTGGCGGCCTCCAGCAGCAGCTGCGCGCCAGCCCGCAGCTCCAGGCCAGGTGGCCGCGATCACGTGAACTCCACTCCTTACAAAGGGAATTTCCGATTGTCTCAACATCCCCTGGTCCGGGGCATTCCCTTTTACGGCAGGAGCGGCAGCATACGGCCAGCGTACCTGCTCGGCGATGTGCGCCGATCTGCATTCACCGGCGTGAGCCGCGGAGCAGGCGCCCGACGCTCCGCAGGGCCCGGTCGATGTCAGTGCCGGAACCGGTTGTCCTGCACGAGGTAGGTCCAGGTCGCGGTGGGCCGCTTCAGCCCAACCGCCACGAGATCGGCTCCAGAATCCGTGATGGGGACGGCCTGAAGGTCTCGGCGGATCGCTCCTCGACGTCTCGGAGCAGGCGCGAGAACAGCGTGACCGCCTCCCGGTGGAACTCGTTCAGCGGGCTGAGGCCGCGGCCGAGCGCGCGCAGGTGAATGCCCTGGCGGATGTCGGCCAGCGCGGCGAGATGGTCCGCCCAGCCGCGATCGAGGTGGTAGAGGACGAGCTCTGCCGGGCGGCGTCGTCGAGCACCTCCGGGCTTACCGTGGCGCTGAGCTCCGCGTACCGCTGGGGGCAGCGGCGGGCGAGCGCCCGCCGGGCCGCGCCGGTGGTCAGCACCCGGTTGCCGCTGCTCGAGCACCAGGCGCCGCTGGTCCTCGACGAGCTTGCTGCAGCGCCAGGTGTTGCGGTGGATCTCCAGGTTGGCGTCTTCGGCCACCTCGCTGCGCGTGATCGACCGTCCAGTGCGCCCGGCGTCGGCGACGCTGCCGTCGGCGGCGGCGCCGCGGGGCGGGTCGGCGTCCGGCGCGTAGTGCTCGACCAGCTGGTCTTCCATGCTGGCGAAGAAGACCGGAGCTACCGGGGGTCGCCCTGGCGGCCGGACCGCCCGCGCAGCTGGTTGTCGAGCCTTGCTGCTCCAGTACCGGCCGGTGCCGATCACGCGCAGCCCGCCCAGCGCGGCGACCTGGCCGTGGTCGCCCTCGCGGCCACCGAGCCGGATGGCTCGGTGCCGCGCCCGGCCATCTGCGTCGACACGGTGATGGCCCCGAACGCGCCTGCCTCCGGCCACGATCGCGGCCTCCTCCGCATCGTTCTTGGCGTTCAGGACGGCACAGCCGAGCCCGGCCAGGGAGAGCCGGTGCGCGATCCGTTCCGATTCAGCGATGTCGAGGGTGCCGATCAGAACCGGCCGCCCGGTGGCGTGCGCGGCCGCCACCTCGCCGGCTGATCGGCCTTCTCCCTTCTCCGCCACGGTCGCGTACAGCCTACTGGGCCGGTCCTCGCGCACACACGGCCGGTTCGGCGGGACCACCGCCACCTCCAGCCCGTAGAACTCGCGGAGCTCCTCGCCGACCGCGACCGCGGTGGCGGTCATGCCGCACACCCGCGGGTAGCGCCGCACCAGGGACTCGACCGTGATGCTGTCCAGGATCTCGCCCGTCGCGCTGGCGGCGAGGACTCCTTCGCCTCGACGGCGGCGTGCAGCCCGTCCGGCCAGCGCTGCCGCCGGGCGACCCGGCCGCGGGAGGCATCGACCAGCTGGATCCGGCCGTCGCGGACGATGGAGTCGACGTCGCGCCGCAGCAGCGCGTGCGCGTGCAGGGCCACGTTGAGCCGGGTCAGGGCGTCGAGCTGGTCGCCGCCGTAGAGGTCGATCCCGCCCAGGGCCCGCTCGGCCGCGCGGGCCCCGCCTCGGTGAGCTGGACGTTGCGGGCGTCCTGGTCGACCTCGTAGTGCAGGCGGGGGCGCAGCGACCGCGCGATCTCCGCCATCAGCCGGTCGGCGTCGCCCCTCGGCCGAGCTTAGCCAGCACGAGCGGCACCCGCGCCTCGTCGATCAGGACCGAGTCGGCCCTCGTCGATGAGGGCGACGTCGGGCTCTGGCACCGCCGCCGCGGCGGCGTCGGTCAGGAACCGGTCACGGAGAACGTCGAACCCGAGCTCGCTCACGGGCGCATAGGTCACCTGGCGCCGCGTACGCCTGCCGCCGTCCGCCGTGCTGGAGGCCTGGCCGACGCAGCCGACCGTGACGCCGAGCAGGTCGTAGAGCGGGCGCATCCAGGCCTCGTCCCGGCGGGCGAGGTAGTCGTTGACCGACATGACGTGCACCGACCGGCCGCCCGCCGCGTAGGCGGCGGCCGCCAGCGCGCCGGAGAGGGTCTTTCCCTCGCCGGTGGCCATCTCGGCGACCTGCCCGGACAGCATGACGAGCGTGCCGAGCAGCTGCGCGTCGTAGGGGCGCTCCCCCAGCGCCCGGCGGGCGGCCTCCCGTCCCACGGCGCAGAAACCGGCCCCGTCCGGCGCGCGGCAGCCAGGTGCTATAGCGCCGCGCCGGGTCCGGCTGAGCGCGCAGCGTGTCCTCACGCGCCGGCGATCTCCGGGAGGAGGCGCTGGTACGGGGCCAGATCGGCCGTCCCCGGCTGCTGCAGGAACCGCCTCACCCGCTGCGGCCGACGAGAAGCTCACCGCACCTGGCCGATCAGCATCGTCATGGTCAGGCACTACGTCAAGGAACACGCCGAGCGCCGGGCGTCCGGTTCCCCACCTGGCCCAGTCGCGAAGGTACGTTCCCGCGGTTCCTATGCTGGCGCCGTGCATCTGGACCTCATCGCCATCGTGGTCAGGGAGTACGACCCAGCGATCGACTTCTTCGCTCCGGCGCGCTGGGTTTCGAGCTCGTGGAGGACTCCCCGGGCCCTCACCACCAGCGGCGGGCGCCCCAAGCGGTGGGTCGTGGTGCGGCCGCCGGGCGCCGCCACGAGGCCTGCTGCTGGCTGGCGCGGGCCGACGAGGAACAGCCAGGCCGCCGCCGTCGGCAACCAGGTCGCCTGGCAGGGCGGGTGGGGTTCTTCCTCCGGGTGGAGGACTTCCGACGCCGCATACGCCCGGATGACGTCCGCTAGGCGTCGAGTTCGGCTGTGTCGCCGCCCCGCGCCGGGAGCCGTAACGGGCCGCGTCGCCGTGTTCCTCGACATCGCACGGCAAACCGGGTGGGACTATCACTGGCTCGGTCCGTGATGGAAACGACCTGCCGTACCGGCCACAGCGGCAAATGCCTCTTGGCTCACGCCAAGCAGCCCTGGGGCTGGCGTCGGCTGCGCGGCTGCCATCAGCTCTGCGAACCCGGTCCTCCTGGGGGCCTAAGCCCATGTGCTGGACTTCCGCGCTTGGCGCCCGAGCGCTTGTCGCAAGCGACGCTCCCGCCGCCGCTGCTTGGGCACTCGCGCACTAATGCGGCCCAACTCGGGCCCGCTATCAGACTGGCAGGCGGAGGATCCTGGCTGCGTTCTCGCCCAGGATGGCGTTCTTCTCCGCCTGTGAAAGATCGGGCAGCGCCAGTACCAGCTCGGCGGTGTGTGTGCCGGTTCATACCACGGGTAGTCCGGATCCCCAGCACGACGCGCTCCGGCCCGATCGTCACGGACCAGCGTGGCCAGCTGCCGGGCGGTCGGCGCGTTCGGCGCACCGGTCCATTCGATAATTTCGCCTCAGGTCGAATGCGACATTGGGGAACGCCTGAGCGATGGCGAGCGTGTCTTGCCATTTCCCTCCGCCCAGGTGGGCCAGCACCACGCTGAGGCCGGGGAACTGCCGGAGCATCGGCGCGAAGGCCGGAACCTCCGCGAAGGGCTCCCCGGCCCGGGCGGGCCCGGTATGGGACAGCACGGTTAGCCCCATCTCGATGCACGCCTGGTACACCGGGTGCATGCGCGGTCGTTCGCCTCGAACTTCTGCACGACCGGATGCAAGCCACCCCTCGCGCGCCACGCTCGGCCATCTCGCGCAGGTGCTCCACATTGCGCTCCGGCGAGAGCGCCCACGGATCCATGGCCACGAAAACCGCTGATGGTGGGTGTATCGGCCAGCGTGTCCATCAGCCACCGGTTGAATGCCACGTATCGCTCGCCGATGGTGGCGTCGAACTGAGCCAGGGCCCGGGCCCGTTCCGCCGCGTCCGCCTCCGGGGGCAGCGCCGACTCGTACTGCAGCCGGAACAGATCGGCCGAGAAGAGGTTCATCACGACGCCGTGGGCGAATCCGCCCCGGCCGAGCGCCGCAACCGTCTCCCCGAGCGTGCCGGTGTCTGGCTGAAGTCGATCCCGTCGCGCCTGACCGTACCCCAGATTTCGTAGCCCGCCTTCCACCACTCTCCCTCCTGGCGCGAGAGAGTACAGGTGGATATGCGTATCGATCCTCAGTGGCTCGCTCATCGCTCCATCCTCGCCGTCCAGCTCGGCTTGGGCGCAGATCCGCATCAGGAACCCTGGCCGTGTGCGCGGCAAGACATGACGTCACGCCTGCCCCACGTCCAGCATCATCCCCATGCGCCATGGCACGTCAGGGTGATGCCCACACAGTCCACATCCATCAGTCCTTGCGAACCCCGCCCGGCCCTGCGGGCGCGGCCTGCGGGATGCCGGTGCCCAGGTGGCCTGGGTGGCCTGTGGCGCTGCGCGGAACGCTGGTGAACCTGTGGGATGGCTACAGATCCTTCTCCACGGCGGACCAGTCAACCCCGCGGGCGAGCGCTCTGGCACTGCATGCTGCGTCGCGCGCGACGCCTGGGCACCAGGTATAACGCGCCGACCGGAGCGAGGACCAGCTGTGATCGCCGGGCAGCTCTGAGATCCGGGGTTGCCAAGCCGTCAGCCCGGCTCGGCTGGTGAGCCGGATCCGGATCGCGGAAGAGGCGCGGTGTCCTTCAGCACCGCCAGCCGGGGATCGGGCACGGTGAGGAAGCGCCCGACCGCCCGCGCCATGAACGGCGCCAGCCGGGGATCGGCCCGCAGGCTGGCCATCGCCCGCCGGTCGCCCAGCACCACCGCGTCGAGGCCGTAGCGCACGGCCCCAGGACGGCCAGCGCGGTGTCGGCCGGCGGCGCGCAGCGCGGCGGTGGCCCAGTTCTCGCGGCGGCGGGCGAACCGGTGCTGTGACCAGCCGCCCGCCGCGGCCCGGCCATGGACAAGCCGGGACCCGGTCTTGAGCGCGGCCAGCGCCGCGGCGGGTCGCCGGTGAACACGCTCGGCGGCGTAGCCGCCGAGGCGGGGTGGAGCAAGCACGCCCACGGTGCGGTCGGCCGCCGCGTGTGCGGCCATCAGCTCCGCCTTCGCCGGGCCGGGTCACTCCCGCCCACTCCCCGGCGGCAGGGGCGGGAACGGCGGATGGCAGGCGGCGGCCGCGCCCGTCGCGGGCCCGGAGCACCACGACCTCCGATCCCGGTTCCGCCACGGCTGCGTAGCTCGTGCCGGAGGGTGGAGTTCTCTCACCAGCATCCCGCACCAGCACGCTCCGGCGGGCACCTCCCACCACCAGCGGGCGCCGTAGCTCTGACCACTCTGCCACGCTGACCCTCCACCCCGGCACCTTAGGGCATCGCGGGCCGGGCGCCATCATCTGCCAGATAGTTGATCATTGGCCACAACCGTTACGATTTTCTTGATGCTTCCCACCGGTGAGGCACCGATGACCCTCAACCAGCTCCGCAGCTTCCTGGCCGTGGCCGACCGCGGCTCGGTGCGCGCCGCGGCCGAGGAGCTGGTGGTCACCCAGGCCGCGGTGTCCGCCTCGGTCGCCGCGCTGCGAAGTCGCTCGGCGTCGCCCTGGTCACCCCGGACGGGCGCGGGACCGCGGCTGACCGACGCTGGTGCCTGCGTACGCCCGGTACGCGCGCCGCATCCTGGGCCTGCTCGACGAGGTCCAGGCCGGGCCGCGGCGCGGCCGCTGCCGACCCGAACGCGGCGAGCTGTGGATCGCGGCGCGTCACCACCGCAGCCGAGCAGATCGTGCCCCGATCCTCGGCGGCTTCCCGCCGACGCCACCCCCAGACGGGCGTCCGCCTGGTAGGCAACCGCGACCGCGTCCGCTCCCTGCTCGATCCTGCACCAGAGACAGGCCGACCTGGTCCCTGACCGGCCGCCCCGACCCGCCCTGGGACGTAGCCGTCCACGCCGTCCGCGCCCACGAACGAAGTCGTGGTCGTGGCCGCCCCCAGGCCGTCCGCCGCGGCCCGGACCGGGGCGGGCGCGGGCGCCGACAGCCGGGGCAGGACGTCGGGCTGGCTGCTCCCAGTGGCTGGCCCGCCAGACCTGGCTCCTTCGCGCGAGCCACGGCGCTCCAGGCACCCGGGCCAGCACCGATGCGCCCTCGCCGAACCTCGACATCACCCCTCTGACCCTGATGGTCGCCTCCAACGTGGCCGATCCGCGCAGTCGGCCGCAGGTCGGTCTGGCGCGTCACGCTCCTGTCCCGCGACGCCGTCGCCGCCGATGGCTCAGCCGGGGCAAACTCGCGCAGCTCCCCGTCCCAGGCACGCCGCTGCACCGCTGACTGGTACCTGGCTGCCCGCCCATGGCCGCTCCCCCCGCCCGCCGCCAGCCTGGTCGCCCACGCGCTGCGCTTATGCGGCAGCTTCCGCCGCCCGGACGCCGCCGACCGGATCGCCAGCGAGTAACGGGCGGCAGCGATAACAGGCCGGTAGCCGCAACCATGGCGCGGGCGCGCGGGGGCACGGCGTTTCCGTCTGCCGTACCCGCGCCCGCGTGACGGCGCCCCACCGTCAAGCTTTGCGCCACTGATAATCACCACCAAACCCTCAATAGACACAGCGGCAATCGCGCTGGCATCGTCACCCGGCGGGACTGGTGGCGTAAGGCGCGGCCCGGACAATAGCGCGCGGGGCCCAGGCCGCCGACGGACGAAGCCGCTGGCCGCTGCGCAACGGGAAGCCGCCCTGGCACGCGGGAGTCATCCCGTACGCCCAGATGGGCTACTACGGGACTCCGACTACGAGCCCAAGGACACCGACGTCCTGTGCCGCCTTCCGCATCACGCCGCAGGACGGCGTCGACGCGATCGAGGCGGCTGCCGCCGTCGCGCGGCGAGTCGTCCGACCGCGACCTGGACCGTCGTGTGGACCGACCGGCTCACCGACCACGAGCACTACCAGGCCAAGTGCGTACCGGGTCGACGCCGGTCCCCGGGCACCGGGCCAGTACATCGCCTACATCGCCTACGACATCGACCTCTTCGAGGAGGGCTCGATCGCGAACCTGACCTCGTCGATCATCGGCAACGTCTTCGGCTTCAAGGCGCTCAAGGCGCTGCGCCTGGAGGACATGCGGATCCCGCTGCACTACGTCAAGACGTTCCAGGGCCCGCCGCACGGCATCGTCATGGAGCGCGAGTACCTCGAACAAGTTCGGCCGCCCGCTGCTGGGCGCCACCGTGAAGCCGAAGCTCGGCCTGTCGGCGCAAGAACTACGGCCGCGTCGTCTACGAGGCGCTGCAGCGGCGGCCTCGACTTCACCAAGGACGACGAGAACATCAACTCGCAGCCGTTCATGCGCTGGCGCGACCGCTTCCTGTTACGCGATGGAGGCGCGTCAACCGCGCCGAGGCCGCGACCGGCGAGATCAAGGGCCACTACATGAACGTCACCGCCGGCGACGATGGAGGAGATGTACGAGCGCGCCGAGTTCGCCAAGGAGCTCGGCAGCGATCATCATCATGATCGACCTCACCGTCGGCTACACGGCGATGCCAGTCGATGTCCAGGTGGGCGCGCGCCGAACGGCGTGATCCTGCACCTGCACCGCGCCGGCCACGGCACCTACACCCGCCAGAAGACGCACGGCGTCAGCTTCCGGGTGATCGCCAAGTGGATGCCGGCTGGCCGGCGTCGACCACATCCACGCCGGCACGGTGGTCGGCAAGCTGGAGGCGACCCGGCCATGGTCCGCGGCTACAATACATGTGAAAAAGAAG
>ERZ1370068.8080-contig-6961_pt1 | contig 40637 bp, 66 predicted proteins | sample MGYA00561227_ERZ1370068 | MGnify/ENA primary metagenome ERZ1370068 (study PRJEB38410, sample SAMEA6850437) | metagenome | study: Metagenomic assessment of the ecological functions of the soil: analysis of the soil microbiota associated with the... | reverse complement strand
TGTACTTCGTTCAGTTACGTATTGCTTGGCATCGGTGCGCCAGATCAATTCGTCAACGTTCGGTTCCAGGAAAAACGGGTTGCCGAAGCGAAACGACAGTTCATTTGGGTTGAAACCGCCACCGGCGCCCGTATCCGCCGGGATATTCGATCGGTATCGCAGAACGCGGCCGCAGTTCTCGTGTGTAAGAGAAGTGGGCCTCATTCAGTTTTGTGGGTGAAACAGTGGAGAAGAGGTTGATGTTGAGGTTGTTAATCTTCGACGGACCTTCGATGCCGTTTGCTGAAGTACCATAAGTGGCAACGTCGAAAGTTTGATTAGTGTTCTTCGAGTAGTCGAAGTTGTATGAGATCGCCAACTGGTGCGCCCGGCTGAGATTAAAGTCAGTCTTGCCCAACAGGGCATAGTTTCTGATTGGATGCGACACGGGTAGACCTTCATTCTGACCACGGCTCGCCTGAATAAAGTTGATCAATGCCAACCGCTGGCAATCAGAGCTCGTATTAATCAAGGCTTCATGAGCCGGGTTTGTGATAACCGGAGCGGTGACGCTACAGGGTGTGCCGATCGGATCGCTCAGATTTGCGCGCGTCAGTTTTTCGCGGATCCCCTCAAATGAGAAGAAGAAAAACGCTTTGTCTCTTTTGGATCGGTCCGCCAATCGTGCCGCCAAATTGCTCGCGACGAAAATCCTTGAGCGGTTTGCCATCTGACGTGTTCGCCGTCAGCGCTTCGAGACGCTGAAAGTGAAACAAACTGCCATGCACCTGGTTGGTTCCCGACTTGGTAATCACGTTGATAATTCCACCCGCTGTACGGCCGAATTCGGCATTGGCTCCGGTGGCCACAACCTGGAATTCTTTTACCGCGTCCAGCGGGATGTCGATGGCTGCGCGCTGGCCTCCCAATTGCTCGCCGAAAAAGCCGTTGTTATAGTCGCCGCCGTCGAGGCTCACGTTGTTGAAGACGCCGCGTTGTCCGGCAAACGTAATCTCGTCGCCATCCGGTCCCTGCACCACGCTCACGCCTGGGGTTAGCGTTAACAGATCCTCAAATTTTCTTCCCAAAATAGGGGTGGTGTTTACAGTAGTCTCGTTCAGGGTTGTGCTCGATTCTGTCTTGACGGTGTCGACAGTTGGCGTGGCAGTGATCGTTACGGTCTCCTGCAGCGAGGAAACTTTCATGGATAGCGGAAGATTCATCGCCTGGCCCACCGTCAAGTCAGCCTTCTCGACCACCAGGGTCGCAAAGCCTGTCTTGGTAACAGTCACGTTGTATCGGCCTGAAGGTAGTTGCGGCGCTGCAAATCTTCCGTCCTCATCCGTGGTCGTGGTCCCTGATGAAGTTGGTGTCAACATTCTTGACTTCGACTCCGGCGCCAGGCACGGCTGCTCCATTTGCGTCCAGAACGGTGCCTTGAATAGTGCCGGTTGTGATTTGTGTCTGGGCTACCACAACCGCGGCAAACAAGAGGGTGACGAACAGACAAATACTCAATCTTTTGGCCCGTCGGGCAAGGGCAAGGGAGTAAACAAGGGGGTTGCGCATGATCTTCTCCTGTAGGTTTGATCTGATTTTCGTTCAGATCGTGTATTTAGACTCGTGGAGACAACTAGCGAGGCGAGTCATCTTAGTTAACGCTTCTCAGACATGTCAATGATTACTTTCTAACGCCAGAAAGCGCCAGTTCGTGGGTTTTGCAATAACGAAGCACGGCCCTGCATGCCGGCGTATGCGCCTTCTATTTTTCGGATAAGAATATTTCCGGATCACGCAGCGCTTCTTCCAACCGGCCACGTATCGACCGACATGCAGACCATCCATCAACGCATGATGAACCTCCACCGAGAATGGCAGCAGCGTGCGCTCATTCACTTTCATGAATTTCCCGAAAGCGATCTTCGGCACTGAATCCTCACGTCCCCAATTCCGCGCATGAGAAAAGCTCGTGAAGGAAACCCATGGCAACGTGGTGAAGTGAATCATGTCATCCCCGGGGTTGGGTCTGAAAGCGCCATCTCCTGACACCGCTTCCTTCATCGCTACTTCAGCCCCGGCCATGAACTGCTAAAGCTGGGCTCATATTCAAAGTATACGAGCGTAAAGATTTCATTAGGCAGCAGTACTGTGGTGCCGCCGTGGATTACGTCATAAACAATCACCTGGCCGTTCTTTGAGTCGATAACGAAATGGCTCGATCTCGTTTGCGGCTCGAAGCGCGAAGTAGTGATAGGCCAGAGACACACTGACCTTGCGATCGCCGAGCGCTGCCAGCAGCGGCGTGATGTCGAGTTGAGTACAAATATTGAAATAAGGCTTGTCGAACGCAACGAAGAACTCAAACACGTCCTTGCGGATCCATTTTTTAGATCAAGGTATTTTGCCATGGGAGAAATTCGGAGCGTCGTAAGAATAGCTCTAATTTGACTGTGATCGGAAACCTTTGGGCTGAACGTGCGTATTTAGTGCCGCATTCGCAGGTCTGGTATCTTTGATTCGTAGCCATCGTAAAGCCCAATCCAACTTTGCTAAGGAGTATCTATATGCGTCCTCTCAATCTGCGCCCCCTGATTGCGCTGGTCGTTGCGGTGTCATTCGGGCTGGCGGCCTTCGCGCAAACGGCGCCGCGCGGCTTCGATCCGGCCAACATGTGTACCACCACGTGCAAAGCGTGCGAGGATTTTACCAGTATGCTAATGGCGGTTGGATTGCGAAAAACGAAATCCCGCCAGCTTTTTCGACCTGGGGCATCACCAGTCCGTTGCGTGAAAAGAATATAGCCACGCTGCACCTGATCCTCGAAGATGCCGCGAAGAATACAGCCGCTCCGAAGGGCGGCAACGAACAAAAGATCGGCGCGTTTTATGCCACCTGCATGGACGAAGCAAAGATCGAAGCGGCCGGGGCGACACCGCTGGCGAAGGAAATGGCAGGCATCAATAACCTCAAGAGTTCGCGCGACCTTCCGGCAATGCTCGCGCACCTGCACCGCACGGGTGTGGCTTCGATATTCAATTTCGGCGCCGGTCAGGACTTGAAGAAAAGCGACACCATTATCGCCATTACCGGTCAGGGTGGCCTGAGCCTTCCGGACCGGGACTTCTATCTCAAGGATGACGAGAAATCCAAAAGCACCCGCGAGGCTTACGTGCGGCACGTGACGAACATGTTCAGCTGTTGGGCGATGATGCCGACAAAGCTGCCGCTGAAGCGCAGACGGTTATGAAAATTGAAACCCAGCTCGCGCAAGTTTCATTGGATCGTGTGGCGCGCCGCGATGCCTCGAAGCAATATCACAAGATGCCCGCAGCAGACTTGAAAACGGTGATGGCAAACTTCGACTGGGCGACTTATACCGCTAAGCTGGGTGCGCCGAAGTTCACTGAAATCAACGTCGCCCATCCTGACTTTTTAAAACGGTCGATCAGATGCTGGTCAGTGTCCCAATCGACGACTGGAAAACCTACCTGCGCTGGCATCTGGTTCACAATGCCGCAGAGGCGCTTTCAACGCCTTTCGTAAACGAGAATTTTGATTTTTACGGCAGGACGTTGAACGGAACCAAAGAGAATCAACCGCGCTGGCGCCGTTGTGTAGTTGCCAGCGATCAGAATCTTGGCGAGGCGCTCGGCGAAGTCTACGTGCAGAAAGCTTTTCCACCGGAAGCCAAAGCACGCATGAAGGAATTGGTGAATAATCTGATCGTGGCTTTGCGGGACGATATCCCGACACTCGATTGGATGAGTGAGCCGACGCGTCGAGGCCGCCATTGCTAAACTAAACGCATTTACAATAAAGATCGGTTACCCGGACAAGTGGCGCGACCTATTCAACTTTGAAGATCGAGCGCGACTCACACATCGACAACCTGCTTCGCGCAAGCGAGTTTGGGCGGCAGCGAAACTCTGGCGAAGTTGGGAAGGCCAGTCGATCGCACCGAGTGGGCCATGACTCCTCCCACCGTCAACGCCTATAACAATTCGGTGATGAACGAAATAGTTTTCCCGGCGGGGCATTTTACACAACCGCCTTACTTCGATTGACCGCCGATGACGCGCTTAACTACGGAGCGATTGGCGCCGTCATTGGATCGCGAGATGTCGTACGGGTTCGACGATCAAGGGCGCAAGTTTGATCTCGCAGGGCAACCTTAAAGATTGGTGGACGGAAGCGGATGCAAAGAGACTACATGGAGCGTGCCACCTGCGTTGAGCAACAGTTTTCCGACTTCCGCGTGGAAGAAATTGCGTATGAACCAGAACGGCAAATTGGTGCTCGGTGAATCTATCGGTGATCTTGGTGGTTTGAAGATCGCGTGGCTCGCTTTCCAGAAAGCCCTGCAGGGCAAACCACGCCCCGCGGACATCGACGGCTTCACACCCCGAACAGCGGTTCTTCCTTGGCTGGGCGCAGGTGTGGGGTAGAAACAAACTCCGGAAGCGATGCGGCAGCAGATTCTTACCGATCCGCACCCGCTCGGTCGTTTCCGCGTCAACGGCCCTCTCTCAAACATGCCGCAGTTTGCGGAAGCGTTCCACTGCAATGTCGGCGATGCGATGGTGCGCCCGCCGGAGAAGCGCTGTCAGGTTTGGTAGATAAATCAGCCGCGGATTTACGCCGATAGACGCGGATCAGAAAAACATATCAGGTGGTATGTCACTAATTCTCTGATCTGATCCGCGTTCGTCCGCGAAAATCCGCGGCTAATTATTTCTGTAGCTAATTCTCAGGCAATAAAGAAGCCGAGAACGAAACGAACCAAACCGGCGCCCAGGATTACCCAGATGGCGTTAGGCCGATAGCGAATCAATACCACGCCGGCTATCACCGCGATCAACATGCCCACGCAACTGTGAATACCCGGCGCGTCCGATACTAATGCCGGCGGCGACCAGCGAGGCCAACCACAGCGGGCGTAACTCCTTTCAAAAACGATTGCACGACCTTGTTGGTGGTGAAACCGTGTGAGCGATGATCCCGCCACCACCGTCATCAGGAACGATGGCAGAAAAATACTGATGGTCGCCACGAGCGCACCGAGGGTTCCGGCTACGCGATAACCGATAAAGGTGGCTGTGTATCAGGACAGGCCCTGGCGTCACCTGTCCGAGAGCAGTTGCGTCAACGAACTCCTGATGAGGTAAGCCAACGATGAGAGTCAACCACTTCCGCCTCAATCAACGGAATCATAACGAAGCCTCCACCAAACGTAACCGTGCCAATGCGCAGGAAAAGAGTTGAAAGCGTCAGCAACAATGCGAACTTGGCAGGATCGGCATCGCTACGCCAAACAGAGCAGAGAGATCGAAACTTCTTGCCGGTTGAGTTGGGGAGTAGCTGATCTGGATCCGAACTCTCGTTAGCGGGAGCGCTTTCAGTCGTTCGGTTTTCACCTTCTGCAATTTCACCCTGGGCCGACAACGCTGCCTGCCTTACGCGCTCCTCCGCCATTGCGCGTGTCAGATAGCCACCAACTGAAATGCGTCGCGCGAATTCGACGTCGCCTTCTTTGCAAGGTCACCCTCGCCGAAATTCGTTTCCGACGAGAGGCCACCCCGCGAAGTTGCCCCAGCTTGCGCAGTTGTTTCTCAGCAAATGAATCGATAAAGATGCCGATCAAACCAGCGGCCAGCACCACCTCGATTACCGTGGCGCTGAAAAACGCGACGACGATGCACGAGAAAACCGCAAGGAACCACTGCCAGGGCTTTCCAGCGTGTTGCGGCCCACGCGCCACGCCGTCACGATTATCAGGGCGACTACAGCTGCGTTCAGGCCGTGAAAGAGACGATCGGTGTCGGGCAGGTAACGCAGGTGCCGATAGAGAATTGCCGAGCACGATCATCATCAACATCGAAGGCAAGATGAACTCCTGCGATCGATACGGCGGCTCCGCGCCAGCCGCGAATTCTGAGTCCAACATACGTAGCCACATTGCCTGCGGCCGTGCCGGGCAAAGTTTGTGCGAGCGCAAAGCCGGACGCAAACTCCTGCTCCGTAAGCCAGCGGCGCTGCTGCACTGCGAGGGTTCTGATTTGTGCAATGACAGCCAGTCCGCCGCCGGAATCCGACCGTGCCGATTTTTAAAAGGAAAGAAAGAGTCCACCGAGTGTTGGCGTCTTGGCGATGCGTTCAATTTCGCGGCGAGTTTCGCGCACGCGCGTACGCACCTTGCGTGCGCGGTTGCGTATTCTGCTAGCCCGCTTGTCGACCTGAGTCACCACTGGGCAACAAGACTAACAGATATTCAGCCGCGGATTTACGCGGATACACGCGAATCAGAAGAATTTATCAGGCCGGTATGTGTGATGCTTGATCTGATCCGCGTTTATCTGCGTAAATCCGCGGCTGATTCTTTTCTAACGATTGGAACTTCAGCACCGTGTCGATTTGCGAAGCTCGACTAACATCAGCGCCGACGAAATCGCAAGCCGCCTCCGCTTAATCGAGCAGCACTCGCGTCGACAGCGCTTCCGCACGTTCGATTGCAGCCAGCAAACCGCAGAAACTGCGAATAGTTTTTCCGCGCGAAGTGAGGCGGGCAATCTCCGACTGGCTTAGATCATTGCGCAGCAGAAGGTCGAGAAAGTCGTAGTAGTCGGCGGTAGCCTGGAACGGCAACTCGCGAACATAGGTCGTCTGCTCACTATCCTCGGAACGAAATCCGGCCAACACATCGAATACATTGTCAGTCGTCAGACGCGCAGCTTCTCGAGACAAACGAATTGGCACACGCAATTCAAAGAAACGTAAGCCTTCCGGAGTGGTGACGCGGCGTAGTTCCTTCGTCGCCTCGCCGTCAAAGGGCGACTCGGCATCGATGAGTATGCGCAAGAGCCGGGGTTGATCTTCGTCGTCCATCGTGTCGAGCGCTAGTTGGACCCGGTCGGCAAGAAACTTTTCAAACTGTGCTTCGATTGGATAAGTAATCCGGCCGAGACATCCCACCGCTTCACCTTCACCGGCGGTGCCGTCGGCGCCCTCAGGCAAACATGCCGGGCAAGTCAAACAAATCGCGGTTTCCACCTGCATTTTTCAACTTCTTCGCGGGCGTTTTCCACCCACTCGAGTTTTTCCTGTGAGGGCGCGCCAGTATCGCCGGTGGTAAGCTGGGCGTGAAGGTTGCTGAGTCGGCCTCACTCGCGCAAATGCTTCTCCGCATAGCGAGGCGCGCAAGGCGCAGGGATATTGAACGGCGAATTCGAGTGACAAGATTTTTCTCCGAAAGCTACTACTGCAAATCCTACCATTGCGAACCAAAGCGAAGCCACGGATCCGCGATTTCACGCGCCGGTTTTGGAGTGCGCCGACGCTGTCGGCGCTTTGGTCGCTGGCGACCTGTCGCCAGCAGCGTTCGCGACAGGTCGCGACGGACTAAAGCGGTGACAGGTCACCGCACTCAAAACAGCTAGCGCGTACTCACCTCACTCAAGGCTGTTAGAATAGGTTGATGAAGTCGGGTTTGCATCCCCCAGGTCCGCGCCAAATTATTCCGTTGTCAGGTTTGCTCGCTTACCGCAAAGGTCCTTTGCCGTTTTTCAAAATCTCGCGGCGCAGTATGGCGACATTTCCTATTTTCGACTTGGCCCGCAAGAAGCGTTTTTCCTGAATCATCCTGATTACATCAAGGACGTTCTGGTCACCAATCATCCAAGCTTCCATAAAGGCCTCGCGCTGCAACGCGCCAAGCGTTTGTTGGGTGAAGGATTGTTGACCAGCGAAGATGAAGTTCACCGGCGGCAGAGGCGATTGGCACAACCGGCGTTTCATCGCTCGCGGATTGCTTCTTACTCCAGCGTGATGACTGACTACGGATTACAAACAAGCGCGCGCTGGCGTGATGGCGACACGCTCGACATGTCTGCGGAGATGATGCAACTCACCCTGGGAATCGTGGGTAAAACACTCTTCGACGCGGACGTGGTTTCAGACGCGCAAGAAGTCGGCGAAGCAATGACCGTGGTGATGGAACTCTTCAACACCATCACTATTCCTTTCTTTGAGTTACTACAGAAACTTCCGCTGCCTCAATTGCGACGCTTCGATACGGCTAAGGCCAGGCTGGACGCCATCATCTATCGCCTGATTGAACAGCGTCGACGAGCCGGCGAAGACCGTGGCGACCTGCTCTCGATGTTGTTGCTGGCTCAGGACACTGAAGTCGACGGCGGGACGCATGACTGACGAGCAGTTGCGCGATGAGCTGATGACGATCTTTCTCGCGGGCCATGAAACCACAGCCAACGCGTTGACCTGGACATGGTATCTGCTGTCACAGAATCCTGAGGCAGAGGCGAAGTTGCATGAAGAGATTGATCGCGTGCTTGGGAGGAGACTGCCCGAGCTTCGATGACGTAGCGAAACTGAAATACACCGAAATGGTACTGGCGGAATCGATGCGGCTCTATCCGCCAGCGTGGGCCCTCGGCCGGATGGCGATGGAGGATTTCGAGATCGGCGGTTACGTCGTGCCGAGGAAATCACTGGTGCTGATGAGCCAGTATGTCATGCACCGCAATCCGCGGTACTTCGCGGAGCCGCTAAGATTTGACCCCGATCGTTGGACTCGGGAGGCGCGCGAGTCACGACCGCAGTTCTCTTACTTTCCTTTTGGCGGCGGACCGCGTCGCTGCATCGGCGAAGGCTTCGCCTGGATGGAAGGCATTCTTGTGATCGCAACCATTGCCCGGCAATGGCAGCTGCGATTAGTTCCGAATCATCCCGTGGTACTTAAGCCGGTGATGACCCTGCGGCCGAAACACGGTATGCGGATGACTGTGACCAGGAGGCAGGTGCAGGAGCAGGAGCAAGTGCTCTGAGATGACAAATGAAAGAGAATGTTAAGTGGAAGATCAGATTTTCGTTCTCTGCCTCCTGCTCCTGCCTCCTGCTCCTGTCGTTATGGTAAGCTTTGCTCTCCCTGATAACCATCAGTGAGGTCCAATGCCCATGGCAATTAGTGAGGATTTATTGGAAATACTCGCCTGCCCTGCCTGCAAGGCGAAGGTTGAATTAAAGGTCGATGGCAGTGGGCTAAAATGCGTAGAGTGCCGGCGCGTTTATCCCATCCGCGATGACATCCAGTCATGCTTGTTGACGAAGCAACGATCGAGGACGACACAGCAAACGAATCACCAGAGCGAACTTGAACAGCCTTTGCATAGCTTAAAGCACATTGTTGAATCATCTCCGCAGCTGCGCGGACTGCAGCAGCAAGGCTTGCGCAGTGAAGACCAGGATCCACAGCCGCTTGCCGCGGCAATCTGGAACTGGGACAGCGTCAAGCGAGTTCTCCTTGTGCGCTTGCGTTCCATCGGCGACACGGTGCTGACAACTCCTTCCCTCTTCGCGCTTAAAAGATTCCTGCCGCACGCGAGCGTCGATATTTTGCTCGAAGACTGGGTGGCGCCCGTGCTCGACGGATTTCCACACGCGGATAATGTCATTACTCTCGAGCGCCAGAGTACTTCTGCGCGCGCGCGTGTTGCGCGTCAACTGCGCGCCAACAACTACGACGTCGTTTATAACCTGCACGGCGGTACCACCGCGACGTTGTTGACACGTGCCACTGGCGCAAAGCATCGCGTCGGTTACCAGACTTATCAATACGCGCGCCTGCATAACCACCTGTCGCCATCCTCCTCATTGCTTTGGGGACGAGACAAGACGCATTCTGTCGAACAACAACTGGCGTTGCTCGGATGGACAGGCGTCCCGGTCAGCGATCGACCGCCAACTCAACTGGCTGTAACTCCGGCAGCATCAGCTGCCATTGCGGGAGCGCCTTCAGGTTGCGGGTTTAGCCGAGCTCCCGTTTGCAGTGATTCATCCAGCAGCGGCCTTCGCAACGAAGCAGTGGTCGGCGGACAAGTTTGGACATTTGGCTGAGGACATCAGGAGCAAGGGCCTTGCAGTGGTTGCGATAACAACGGCGAACGAGAAGTCTGTTATCGATGAGATGAACAAAAACATTGCGACCCCGGTGGAGGCTTTCACAGATTTAAATTTGCCGGAGATCACCGCGCTACTGGCTCGCGCTCGCGTGTTCATTGGAAACGATAGCGGCATCGCACACATTGCCGCGGCGGTTAAAGCTCCCTCAGTTGTCATCTTTGGTTCGTCGAATACGGCGCACTGGCGGCCCTGGACTCCAAGCGTCTCATCATCGGCGGCTGAAGTAGTCATGGAAGAGATGGACTGCCAACCTTGTCACGGTTACTTTTGCGAAAAGTTTGACGAGCCGGAATGCATTAAGCGCGTGCCGGTCGAACGTGTGATCGCTGCGGCTGAACGCGTGTTGAGAGAAAGCAGCGGGGGCAAGCCCGCCTTCCCAACCTCGAGCTGATCAGACTTGAGTTGTTGATTCCTGCTTGAAAGGCTCACAAGGTCGCAGCCGGAAGCCACTGTGCGAAGCTCTAAGGTCGGGAAGGTGGGCTTGCCCCGCTCATGGATGACTTTAAATTTTCACTATGCCCCAACTCACCAAACAACGCGCCGCGGAACTAATCAACGCGATGCGCAATCGGAAAATCGTGGTGCTCGGCGATGTGATGCTGGATGAGTTTGTTTGGGGGGACGTCACACGAATTTCCCCTGAAGCGCCCGTGCCGGTTGTAGATATTCGTCGCGAGTCGGTCCATCTAGGAGGCGCCGCGAATGTGCTCGCCAACGTGATAGCGCTGGGCGCGCAAGGATGCGTGGTTGGTGTTATTGGAAACGACTCCGCCGGTGAACGATTGCGCGCCAGTCTGAAGGACAGTAGTCCGTCACAGCCGGATGATTACCTCGTAGTTGACGCCGACCGCCCTTCGACAACCAAGACACGCATCATTGCCCATAATCAACTGGTGGTGCGCGCTGATCGCGAGCAGCGCAAGCCCGTCAACGGTGCGACTGAGAAAAGTATTATTGCTGCGTTGCAACAAGCGCTTCAAGCATGCCGATGCATTTGTCATTTCTGATTACGATAAGGGCGTGGTCACCCCGCAAATTCTCGCCGAAATCCTGCCCTCGGCTTACGCGCGCTTACCGGTGCTCATCGATCCCAAGATTCGAAACTTTTCACACTACAGCCCGGCGTCCCTGATCACGCCGAACCATCACGAGGCGCTGCGAATGACCAACCTCGAGGCCGACTCGGATGAAGGCCTGCATCAGGCAGCGAGAGTCATACGCGAAAAACTCGGTTGTGATGCTGTGCTGATTACGCGCGGGGATCGCGGGATAATGTTGTTGGAAGGTGAAAACGATCCGGTGTTCGTGGCCACCGCTGCACGAGAAGTCTATGATGTCACCGGCGCGGGCGACACTGTCATCGCCACGCTGGCGGCTGCGCTGGCGGCGGGCGCGACGATGCTGGAAGCGGCCAACCTCGCAAATCATGCGGCGGGCATCGTCGTCGGCAAGGTGGGAACGGCCACGTCAAGCGCCGATGAATTGCTGGCAACGTTTGTGTAACGTTCACCGATTAGTTTGTTCTATATGGAGTGCGGTGACCTGTCACCGCTTTGGTCTGCGGCGGCTTGACGCCGCCCTTTGGAGTGAGCTCAGGCACACCATGGTCGCGACAAGTCGCGACCGAACAAAGCGGTGACAGGTCACCGCACTCCAAATGCGCCAAGAAGTAACATGATTGGAAAGTCACTCCGCAATTACAAAATTCTCGAAAAGCTCGGCGTGGGCGGGCAGGAACTGTTTACAAAGCTACCGACGGAAAACTTGGCCGCACCGTAGTAGTGAAAGTTTTGCCGGCCGAGCTGACTGCAAGAGAAGCAAACCTTCGTCGCTTTCGAACGCGAAGCACGCCTGGCCTCATCCCTCGATCATCCCAACATCTGCACCATCTTTGATCTCGATGAGGCTGAAGGACACCACTTCATCGCGATGCAATATGTTGAAGGCCGCAACGTGCGGCAACTGGTGAACGGACATCCGCTGGAGTTGAAGAGCACGCTGCTAATCGCCATTCAGGTAGCCGACGCGCTGGCAGCGGCGCATTCACGGGACATAATTCATCGAGACATCAAGTCAGGTAACGTGATGGTCACGCCTTCGGGCCAGGTGAAGATACTGGATTTCGGGTTGGCAAAGTTGTTGGACGACTCGGACGACAGTTCGAAGTCTACGATTCATCGCACGGACTTAACTGAAGTGGGCGTGCCTTATGGAACGGCCACTTACGCAGCCCCCGAGCAAGCGCGCGGCGACCGGGTTGATAAACGCGCCGACATCTTTTCAACCGGCGTGTTGCTTTACGAAATGCTTACCGGCACCTGGCCTTTTCGCGGCAAGACTACTATCGACGTGCGCCACGCAGTGCTTCACGATGCGCCCATGCCGGTTCACGAGCTCCGCAAGGAACCCATCCCCGCCAGTCTGCAACAGATTCTGGATCGCTGTTTGGCCAAGGAGCCGCGCGATCGCTACCAAAAGATGGGAACCTTGCGCGACGATTTGCGCGGCGTGCTGCAGGAGCTTTCGTCATTCCGAAACCAGCGGCCAGGAGTTTACGAGCGTCACCCCGGAACCGGCACGCCATCTGTCCGGTGGAGGCACTGTGTCGCGGGCCATGAGATGGCTCAAAGGCAAATCCAAATCGGAGTCGACTTCCGCTCCCGGCGCAGTTACTCCGACCAAGCCGACGATTCACGAGACACCGTTTACTACCATTGCCGATCCCGAGAAGAAGAGTTTGGCCATCCTCTGCTTCCGCAATCTGAGCAACGATCCGGCTTCGAGTTTTTATGAGTTTTCGCTTGCTGATGCGGTGATTACTGAACTGGCGCGCGTGCGTTCACTCGTAGTGCGGCCTTCTTCCGTAATTGCGAAATACCAGGGCGGACAGATGGATCCGCGTGAGATCGGTCGGGAGTTGCGCGTCAACGCGGTGCTGGCCGCGGGCTTTATTCACGCGCGGCGGCCGCTTCCGCGTTACCGCACAACTGCTGGACGTCGGCTCAGGCGACATACTCTGGAGCGACCGAATAGACACCTCGACTGAAGACATCATCGCGGTTCAGGACGAGATCGCACAGCGAATCGTGGAGGCCTCAGACTTGAACTGAGCCCGGCTGAACAAGACGGCATCGCCAAGCCTTCTACACAAAACGCCGCGGCTTACGAACAGTACCTGCGCGGACGCGATCTCTTCGCCCGCTTCATTTTCCGTACCATCGCCCAGGAAGATTGCGACGCCGCTATCGAACACTTTCAACGCGCGATCGAGCTCGATCCTAACTTCGCACTGGCACTTGACGGCCTCGGTGCCTCCTATGTCAACCGAGTTTTCAAAGGCTTCGGCGGCGCCGAAGATTACGAACGCGCCGGAAGTCGCTTTTGGCAGAGCACTCGCGATCGATCCCAAGTTGGTTGAAGCGCGCATGCTCATGGTCTTTGTTTATCTCTGGCGGGGTGAAAAGCAGAAGGCCCGCGAGGAAGTTGCGCGCGCGCGCGAGATTCTCCTGACGAACCGGTCGTTCACTTTGTCAAAGGCACACTACACCGGCTCGATGGCGAATATGGCCGCGCGCTGCGAAGTTATGATCGCCTGATGCGGCTCGATCCGGCCGCGCACGTCGTAGCCAGCTACAATCGCGCGCTGGTTTACATGTACATGGGAAACTTCGAAGAGACCAATAAGCAGTTGGATCACGCAGGTGATCCGGACAATCCACTGGTGAAGACTTTTCGAGCGCTTGCGTTGTATTACACCGGCCAAACTGACGCTGCTGCCGAGCTGATGCAGAAGAATGTTGACGACCATCCAAACCTGCATGGCATTCGCCCGTTCATGGCGATGTTTTTGAGCGCGCAAGGAAAACATGAAGAGGCGCTTGCGCAACTGAACAATTCGGTCATTAGAAACGCGGAAGTCGATCCGGATATCGCTTACTCGGTGGCGTCGGTTTATGCGCTCGAAGGCATGCGGACTGAAGCATTGGAGCTGGCTGGCGCGCGCCATCGCGCTCGGGAATGAAAACCTGCTCTGCTTCGAGAGCGATCCAAACTGGTCTGGGATGCGAAACGATGAGCAGTTTAAAAACTGATGGCGCAAGTTCGGGCTGCTCATGTTGGACAGGCCGCTAAGCCTGCACCGCCAGCTTAGGTGGCTCGGCGGCTACGTTGGGTAGAAATTCGATAACCCAGGGTAGCCACGGCGGCAACCCTGGGCTGAAGGTCTCACCCGCTTCGCGGTAGTTATCAGAAATTTCCTGCTGGCAATCTATACACGCATCGGACTCAAAGATTAATGGCTAAAAAGTTTCGACCACGGGTTTATCTAAGCTTTCTTCTGCTCATTTCCTGATCCAGGCGGTCACACCGATCGTCGCGCAGCAGCCGCAACGTGAAAGACGCGTAATGCCGGCTGCCGTTGCCACGCCTACTCCAACTACGGTTCCAACTCAGCGTTCCCGCCGACGAGCCTGAGACTCGCTGACGCCGGCCCCCGACGTTGTAAAAATCAGAACCGCTGCGACTACGCGCACGCTCGCCGATTTGCGAACGCGCATTTCTCAAGTGTTGAGCAAACCGGAGTTTGTCCCGGCTATGATCGGGATCAAAGTTACTTCCTCGAAACGGGCCAGGTGCTTTTCGAGGAAAACGCAAACAAGCTCTTACGTCCAGCCTCAAACATGAAGCTGTATACGGTAGCCACGGCGCCTCGACCGGCTGTCGCCCGACTTCCGTTTTATTACTTCTGTTTATGCCCCCGAGAAACCGGATGGGAATGGAGTAATCAAGGGTGACCTCACGATCTACGGGCGCGGTGACCCTTCGATCGCGGCACGATTCCAGAGCGGCAACTACTTCAAAGGTATCGACGATCTCGCGGCACGCATCGCCGCGGCCGGCGTGAAGCGCGTTGAAGGCGATCCTCGTGGGCGATGAAACTTATTTTACCGGCCCCCAATATGGCAGCGGCTGGGAATGGGAAGATCTACAGTGGTACTACGGCGCGGAAGTGAGCGCCTTGACGGTTAACGATATGCACTCGATCTCTTCGTTAAGCCGGGAACGCAGGTCGGCTCCCCGGCGGTGATAACCACCGGCTCACCCGATCCGCTACTGCGGATTGTTAACAGGGTTGTGACGGGTGCAAGGGTACCAGGAGAGACCTCAATGCCTACCGCGCGCTGGCCGGCGATGAGTTGGAAATCACCGGCTCGATTGCGGTTGACGACAAAGGCTACACCGGCGGCGTGGGCATCTCTCATCCGGCGCTATTGTTTGCCTATCTGCTGCGTGCATCGCTCAGCCAGCACGGCGTAACTGTTAAAGGCAAAACGCGCACGATCGATGCCCGTCCGGCCGCCGGCTTCGTTGTGCAGCCTCTGAGCACCCCGGTCGTCAGTCCGGCATTGCCGCGCGTTGAGATTGCGGAGCATGCAGTCTGTTCCGTTTAGCGTGATAGCGGCCCAGACGTTGAAGCCGAGCCAGAACCTTTACACCGAGATCATCTTGCGCACGCTCGGGACGGTAGTTCCGCCTGTGCTAAATACGCCGAACATCGATCGCACCAGTGAGTCCGACGGTCTGGAGGTAGTCAAAACATTCTTACGCGAGGCTGGTGTCAACCCTTCGTCGCTGGTTTTGAGTGACGGCTCGGGACTCTCGCGCAACGACATGATCACTGCGGAGGCGACGATTCAGTTACTCACCTATATGCATCGTCATCGTTACGCTTCAGTCTTCCGCGAGGCTTTCGCCAATCGCCGGCGTTGACGGCACGCTAAGAAATCGCTTCAAAGGCACGCCTGCCGAAAACAATCTTCGCGCCAAGACCGGAACGCTAAGCTCGGCGAGTAGTCTTTCGGGTTACGTCCGCGACGCTGCCGGTGAAGAGCTGGCTTTTTCAATTATGGTGAACAACTATCCGCAGGACGCTGACGTGAGGGCGAGCTGCATCGAGCCGATTGCCGTTCTGCTGGCGTCGTTCGCTGGGAAATCGCAGTGAGCAATGGGTTAAATTTTCTGCTGTCTCGTGGAAGCCACAAGATCGTCGATCGGGTTGATCAGGCTTCTAAAAGCTTTGAACTTCTACCGTCAATCATAGTAAGTCCTACCGATCCGCCGTATGAAAGGAGACTCACATGTCTATAGATCGACTTGTCCAAAGTTGGAGCGAAGTAAGGACCGGACTGATCAACGAAGCTTCGCAGATTCCCGAAGGACAGTTTTCATTTCGCGCTACGCCGGAAACGCGCAGTGTCGCTGAGTTACTTCAGCACATTGTCCAGACGCAAAGTTGCTGGTTGGTGAAGCCTGTCGCGAAAATACTGATCTGATGCGACAGTCTTTCGCCGATCACATTCAGCGAATATGCTCCTGACGTTGCGGCGGTCACTGAGAAGAATGGGTTGCTTGAGCTCTTGCGAAGTAGTCTGGACCCGGCAGAAGCTGCAATTCGTGACTGCGGCGAAGGTTTGGCAGCAGAAAATGAAACGCTTCGACGGCAAGGAAATAACGAAGTTTGACTTTCTAAACTTCGGCATCGCTCATGAGATGTACCATCGCGGGCAGCTAACGGTTTACGAGCGTTTGCTGGGAGTCGAACCCGCGCTCACGCAGTATTTCAACAAACGCTTCGACTGACGGCCTCAACGCCGGCTGAATAAAATGCCTCCTCGGTTTATCAAATTCCATGGCTTTGGAAACGACTACATTGTGATCGAGATTGAGCGATCTTGCGGCCACCGGAATCTCGGCCACCGCTGAACTCGGCCAATTCGCGCGGCGTATTTGCAATCACCACTACGGAGCGGGCGGCGACGGCATTGCGCTGGTTAGTCCATCGGAAGTCCAGGGTGCCGACTTTCATGTCCGCATTTTCAACCCCGATAGCAGTGAAGCCTCACTCTCAGGGAACGGCACTCGATGCGCGGCTGCTTATCTCTACTACAAACATCTGTGGTCAGCGGCTGAACTTCGCCTGAGCACTCGTGCCGGAATCAAGCTCTACACTATTCGTGAGCAAACAGACGCCGGCCATTACCTGTTTGATTCCGAACTCGGCCAGCCTAAGTTTGACTCGAATTCGATTCCTATGACGACGCGCGAGCCGATGGAAAGAGTCATCGACTATAAACTCGAGGTCGGTGGTGAGTCGTTCCCGGTTACTGCGTTGCAGATGGGAAATCCTAACTGCTGCATTTTCGTTGACGACTTCGACGCGCTCGAATGGCGCCGAATCGGCAAAGCGATTGAGACCCACAAACAATTTCCCGAGCGTACGAATGTCATCTTCGTTCGTGTCGTTGATCGCAAGAAGATTGAGCTGCGCATCTGGGAACGCGGCGTGGGTGAAACGGAAAGCCCTGGCACTTTGTTCCCGCGCAGCGGCAGTGGCCGCGATGATTAAAGGAAAGACCGAACGGCTGGTCGATGTTCTGATGCCGGGCGGCCGCGCCGAAATTAAATGGCGCGAAGACGATGGCGAGGTTGTTATTACCGGTACCGCTGAAGTAATTTATGAGGGCGATTGGCTTGGCGGAACCGGCTAACGGCGACTCTTTTGGAGTGCGGTGACCTGTCACCGCTTTGGCCCTGGGCGGCTTGGCGCCCATTCTTACAGTAGTTTCCAGTCAACGTTGGCTGCGACAGGTCGCAGCCGACCAAGGCGGTGACAGGTCACCGCACTCCAAAATCAGAACTCCCCATGAGTGATCCCGACAATTACTCGAAATATTCCCGACGTCGCCCCAGTCGTCGAGGGATTCTGCCTGTGCTTGTGCTGGCCCTGCTACCAGCGGCGTGCGGCGGTACCGTGGTTTCAAAGACTGAAGTCGGGCCCGGCAAAAAACCTCGTCAAGACAGTTTCTCCGAGTTCTCATTTTTGGCTGGGCAATTCCCAGCGCAACTTTTATGGCACCGGTCCCTGGTCTGATGGCCCGCTCGAGATTGTCTGGGAGGCAGAAACCGGTCTCATCAGCGGCAGACTGCATCCGGATCCCTGGGGTGGCACATCATGGCCGGGTCAGCCCGCCGTTGACAGCAATCGTGTCTACTTTCCTTCGGCCGATGGCAATGTCTACTGCATCGACGCTCGCGACGGCGGCGTCATTTGGAAGTTCAAGGCCAAAGATAGTTTCAAAGCGACGCCGACAGTTGCCGGCGATCGGATCATAGCCAGCGGATTAGATCATCATGTCTATTGTATCAACGCGCGCGATGGCACAGTTATCTGGGACTTCCAAACCGGGTTTGAAGTCGACGGTTCCGTGGCCGTGCTTGACGGTCGCATTTACTTCGGCAGCGAAGACGGTTTTTCTATTGCCTTAATCTCACCGATGGTTCTTTGATTTACAAAACCGAATGGCTCGGCTCAATGGAGGGCAGTTGCACAGCGGTTGACGGACGGATCTACGTAGGCACCGAACAAGGTGAACTCTACTGCCTCAATCAGACTGACGGAACCACCGTCTGGAAAGCGCGTATTGGCGCCGATTCTGATTCAACTCCGGCAGTGGCGGGTGGTTTCGTCTACACAGCTGCCGAGGACGGTTACGTCTATTGTTTCCGTCAATCAAACGGCGAGGCGGTTTGGAAATTCAAGGCTGACGGCGGATTGAGCAAAAACTACGTTGAGCGAAGCGGGATCTGGGCCAGCCCCATTGTCGTGAAAGATCGAATTTATATCGGCTCGAATAACGGTTACATGTATTGCCTGACGGCGGACAAAGGAGAAGTCGTCTGGAAGCAATTAATGCCGGCGCCGATCTGGGGCACGTCACCGGTGGTCGATGGCCGCCTTGTGTTCGGCGATAAGTTCGGCTGGATCCACATGCTCTCAGCCCTTGACGGCAAGACCATCGGTGAACTGAAGATCGGAGAGAACATCAACTCCACGCCTGCCGTCGTCGGCGGCCGGATTTACATTGGCGCGTTCAACGGTAAGCTACACTGTTCGCGCACTAAACCAGTCGGTTGGGAGAAGCTGGAGGGCATGGGTGGGTGACTAGCGCATCGCTGATCTATCTCATCGACAATACGCTCGAGGGTCAGGGCGCAAGCCCTCGCGAACTGCGAGCCGTACTCAGTCGGATGCATGAAGGAGTAGAAATACTCACCGAGCCTTATCACGTCGTTTCTCTCAAACGCGTAAAGTCGCTTCGTCCGTCGCATATCGTTTTGAGTGGACAAAGTCATCCCTGGGACAGATACGCTCCGGAATCGCTGGCCGGTGTAATTGAAGTGATCAAGAAAGCATCGCAGCCTGTGCTCGGCGTTTGTGGAGGACACCAACAAATCGCCCTGGCTTACGGCGCGCCTGTAGATCTGATGGGTCGGCTTGAGCCCGGCGAAGGATATGCAGGCGCGAAACGCGAGAGAGGATATTTCCCGGTGGCAACGAATGGCTCTGGCCTTTTCAAAACCTGCCAGAAGGAAATCACGGTCTGGCATTCCCACTTTGACGAGGTCAAGGCTCCTACCCAAAGGCTTCCGCCGCACCGCCTGGAACGAGACCTGTCCCATTCAGTCGATGGAACATAATGAGCGGCCCGTGTTTGGCGTGCAGTTTCACCCGGAACTCTTTGACGACGAGCATCCTGACGGCCGCAAAATCATAGAAAACTTCCTCGAAACCTAAGATAAACGCGTTTTTCACACCCAGAAATCATCTTCAATCGCCGAAACGTACCGAAATGTTTCGGTCACATTTCCGACCTTTTTCTAACTCTAAACATTTCAGTAGTTACCCCAAATGTTGCGATTTTGACGGCTTTTTCGCCTCCCTGGCGAGTGGACACCCCCTACCTCGTGTGCTAGTTTTCTGCCGACAAGCGGGGAGTAACTACCCAGCTTGTTTTTCTTTGCAGGACGCTCACTTGGGCTTTTCAGCGCGCATGCATCAAGGATGCAAGCCCCCAACTCCGGCTGACCTTAGTTCTCAACTCCTTGGGCCGGAGGTCGAGTCATAGGAAAGAATGGACTCGCGCAGAGCGCTGGGAATACAAATTAAATCGGACAGGAGACCCGACCAATGAAATCTTTTATTAGTAGAAGCGTGATAATCGCGTCTTCGCTGCTCGTAGGTTTGATAGTTTTTCCGCCACACCATCCATAGCAGACAGTCCTCTTTCAAAGTCACAGGCACAAAAAGAGACCAAACAAAATCCGGCTGAAGCCCTGGGTAAGTTTGAACCCCCGGCGTCAACAACGGCCGCTTCCACAACGTCAGGCCCGGCAGCCGAGGAACGCGCTCTAGCAGCGGCATCGCCTTACGTCGCGACGGCCTACAGCCTCCGGGGCAGAACCGCCAGTGGGCGGATGGTAAGCAGAGGTTTGATCGCCGCCGACCCTTCGGTGTTGCCGCTGGGATCGCGTGTGAGAGTGGAGCATCCCGGTTATAGCGGGGAATACCTCGTGGCTGACACGGGAGGTTCAATTCGCGGCCGCCGGATCGACATCTGGACGCCAAGTGCGAGCGAGGCCATGCGTTTTGGCAGGCGTACAGTAAAACTGACGGTGCTTAGCTACGGAACCAGAAGGGCAAGGCGAACCGCCAGGGGTTAGGCAGAAGTAGGCAGTAGGCAGTAGGCAGTAGGCAGTAGGCAGTAGGCAGTAGGCTAGAGCGAAAAAGGGCACTACGAAGTTCATACTCGTAGTGCCCTCTTCTGCTTTCTGCCTCCTGCTCCTGTCTCCTGTTCCTGCCTGCCGTGTTACCATAATCGCGCAAATTCATTCCAATTGTGGCGAGTCCATCCGACTACTATGCAGGCTTCCAGGCAGCCGTCTGAGAACAACCTAGAGGTACCAGCAGCTGAACCGCTGGTTAAGGTGACGCGAGGCGGAATCACAGAGTCGCGGCATCGCGGTCACATCGTAGCCGTTGAACCGGATGGCAGCATCGCTGCTTACCTTGGTGCGCCCGAAACCGTCACCTACCTGCGTTCTTCCGCGAAACCCCATCAGGCAATTCCGTTGGTAGCTTCCGGAGCGGCGGACCGCTACGGCTTCACTGAAGAAGAGATCGCGCTCGCCTGTGCATCGCATAGCGGCGAACCAATCCACACCAAAGTTGCCGCCTCAATGCTCAGGAAAATTGGACTCGAACCTGAAGCCCTGAAATGTGGCGTGCATGAGCCATTCAGTCTTGAAGAAACTCGCCGACTTCGTGAAAGAGGCGAGCAGCCGAATGTTTTGCAGAACAACTGCTCCGGTAAGCACGCCGGCATGTTAGCTCTCGCCTTACGTCTCGGCGCTCCCACTGAAACTTATGATGAGCCCACCCATCCGGTGCAACTGGCAATCGGTAAAACGGTTTCCCAGTTCTCCGGGATTGCCCTCGAAGATATTGCAGTCGGGACGGACGGCTGCGGCGTTCCCGTGTTTGGAATTACGGTCAAGGCGATGGCGCTGATGTACGCGCGACTGGTTGCAACGCCGGCTGATTTTGATCAGCAAACGAGAAACGCTTGCAGGCGAATTGTTGCGGCAATGACGTCGTATCCGCAGTTGATCGGCGGAAGCTCCGATCGCCTCGACACCGAGATCATGCGTGCAGCGCCCGGCCGGCTCGTGTCGAAGGTTGGTGCAGAAGGCGTCTACACGGTCGGCGTGTTGCCCTGCCGACGACTGGCCGCGCGGCTTGGGGCTCGCGCTCAAGATTGAAGATGGCGACGACCATCGCGCCCGGCCCACCGTAGTGATTGAATCACTAAGCCAACTTGGCATACTCGCGAATGAGTCGTTGGAAGCCGTAGCGCGTTACGCTTTTTCCCCGTTCGCAACCGGCGTGGAGATGTGGTCGGAGAAGTGACGCCGGAGTTCACGCTAAATCAGGACCGAACTCGCGAGGATAATCATAAGGATCATTATGGCAAGCGCTGGAACCTCAGATTCAACTTCGGGAAACGGTGATGGCAGCGAAGACCTGAGCGAGGAGGCTTCGCTTAACCCGCCTTCCCTCCGTGATGCCGGAGGGAAGATCGACCTTGATTCCGTGCCCGAAGTTATTCAATGGTTTCTCGATTTTGACCAACGCGTCGCCATCGTCAAGCACCCAAACGTCGAAGAAGTGTTTCATTGGAAGCAGGAAAACAGCCGCCGCCAGGGTGAAGTAGTTTTGATTTCAAACAGGCGCAGGACCGCCTCGCGATCGGGATCATTCAGGCGCTGGCAGAGAACAATACGGAACGCGCGCTTCATTCCTGGATTAGCCAACTTCTAAACGCGCTCGACTCCGCCTCGAAAGCCAACGAGGCCACCGCGGGAAACCTACAGACTCGATTTGGCCGGTGGCGGCTCCAGTTGTGAAAGAAGCAGAAAAGATTCCCTCCGCGCGCGGGCGTCGCGACTTTCTAATCAACTGCTGGGTTGAAACACTCTGCACCGCTGAAGCCCGCGTCCTGGGATGGCTCTACAAGGAATTCTACGGGAAGGCTTTTGCTCCCTGAAAATACGGATACTGCCGCTAACAATTTTCTATGAACGACTCCATTCGCGCGCTCTTTCCAGTGACAGGGCGCGCTATCTATTTGAACCATGCCGCCGTCTCGGCGCCGCCGACTCCAACTATCGAGGCGATCAAGGCGCAGCTGGCTGACGTCTCTGAAAACGGGTCGGTTAACTTTCGTAAGTGGCTCGCAGTCCGGGAGAGAGCCCGTCAGCTTGTCGCCGGAATGTTGGGTGCGCGTCCGGAGCAAGTCGCGTTCATGCGAAACACTTCCGACGCACTCTCGACCGTGGCGAATGGCCTCGGCTGGCATACGGGTGACAACCTGGTCACTTTCCGTCACGAATTTCCTTCAAACCTTGTATCCCTGGCTGCGTCTTCGAGATGCGCTGGGAGTAGAAGTGCGTGTTTGTGAGGAGCGCGACGGTCGCGTTGATGTTGATGAGTTTATTCGGCTGATCGACGGCAGGACCAGAATAGTGGCCATCAGCCAGGTCCAGTACGCATCAGGCTTTCGCGCCGACCTCGAGCGGATCGGGCGCGTCGCTCGCGCTCATGACGCGCTGCTGGTAGTCGACGTCATTCAGGCACTGGGAGTGATCTCCATCGACGTCGAGGCCGAACTGGTGGACGTTGCGGCCGGAGCTTGTCATAAGTGGCTGCTAACACCGGAGGTGTAGGTTTGCTCTATCTTTCCGCACGGGCTCGCGAGCGTATTCAGCCCACGCTGGTCGGTTGGACCAGCGTGCCCAATCCGGACGATTACGGCAACTATGAGCAAGGCTGGAACGAAGGAACACTTGCCTGGGAAACCGGACCGCCCCGGTCGCCCTTGTCCATGGGTTAGAAGCGAGCCTGAAGCTTTTGAATGAAGTTGGCATTAGCACCATCCAGGCGTATCTCGAAAAACTCACCGACCATCTTTGCGAACAACTGCGAAATACGGACTATGAAGTTGTAAGCTCGCGACGCAAAGGGGAAAAATCTCAGATCGTTTGTATTCGAAACACCGCTCTCAGTTCAATGGATCTGTACAGCCACCTCAGGAAAATAAACATCATCACTGCTCCCCGTGGTGATCGACTGCGAATTTCGCCGCACTTTTTACAACACGTTCGAAGAAATGGATGAACTGGTGAAGGCTCTGCCTTAGCAGGGACAGAGGCTTTGCACAAAAGTTCTCCTGCGTGGTTCTCTGGAGCGATCTCTGACCAGCGTCCCTACGTGACAGCGAGCGAATATCGTGCGCTTCCAATTAGCGAGACGTATCGAACCTGTACGGCGTTTCTTGAGCCGGTTCTGAGGGCAAGAACCCCAGGTTCTAAGATTCCTTTAGAAAAACAAGATCGGGCTTTGGAAGGTGACAGTCATGACAATTGGCACGCTCGTTGCGAAAGAAGAATCCGGACAAGAAGGGTATAAGTAGTAATCGGGTCAAGCTCAAGATTGCAGTGAGTGGAGGCTTTGGGGAGGCGTCCTCTCACGATTTAAAAGGCGGGTGTTGGCTCTCGCGGGAACAGAGTTAACGCGCGTACGTAATCGAAGAGCAGATAATTGCGGTGCTGCTGATTGTCGTCCTGAAGGGGCTTGGGGAGCTTCCCAGGAAAGATCAGCAGCCCGCATTTCGCTTTGAGGACAGTGGTAAACGTAAATAGCTGCCAACCGAGACAGCTATTTACGTTTTACCATTCACTATTTACTCGACTTAGTTTCCACGCTCGAGGAGCCTTGCGGGATCGTCCTCCGGAGTAAGTTCATCCAGATTAAGCCGCAGCATCGCGTCGGAATCAGCATAGGCTTCCCGGGACCGCTGCTGGGCCCGCCGGGAACGGAACAACAGCGCGCCAAAGAGTCCGCCAACCGCCAGACAACCGACCAGCGCTAAACCCGAGGTTTGCACTAACAGAGACGAGAACGCCCAGGGTCGTCTCAGTAAATTCCCGCGTAGCTTGCTCGTATGCAAATGGATTCTGGCCGAGCCACTGCACCACCTGCTGATACTTCACCTGATCGATCAGTTGGTTCGCGGCTTCCGCGCCAGGTGCGTCAAAAACAAACACCGCATAGTTGCCAACTCGGCGGTAAGCGGTGGGCATCTGGCTGCCCTTGCGTGCTGAGCTCCTGGAGCTTCGCTTTGATGCGCTGATCATTGTCCGTTGCCAATGAAGCGGTGTTGAATTCAATCACAACCAACTTTTGCGGGCCGTATTCGGCAGTCGCCGCTTCGGCCCCACCTGCAAAGCTGACAACATCAAGAACCAGCTGATTGCTGAACATCTTCTTCAGCGTCGCATTATCGACAGCATACAAAACCTGCGCCTGCTGCCATCCGGGAAGATGCTTTACCAGAACCGGAATCTCACCAGCGCCCTTATCAAGGTTATCTGACAGACTCCGAGCGAGATTAGTGAGGGGCTCCAGCTCGGGTGATTTGTTTTCGCTCCGCACCGCGACGAATGCCCGGCCCTTGAAAAAAGCCACGAAACTGTTTGAGGCTCCATCTGACAAAGAAAATCCCGCTGTTCCCACGTCCACGTCTTCCGTCTTACTGGTACCGACCGCGCTTCTGACTTGTTTCCTTGTTTGTGTCAGTTGCGCATACGCGGCGGAGTCTCGAAGTCATGGTGGTTAACGCCACGGAAAAGCGTTCGCCCGTTTTCGAAACATACGACCGGCCTGCCGCCGACGTGACAACAGAATGCTCTGAACTATCAAACGATGGGTTCTTCTGCTAAGTCGATCGTGCCCGCCGCGCTGAAGTCTCCCAACCTCTCCGGAAGGAGCTTTGCTGCCGGGTCAGTCGGCAAGTTCTGTCCGGCAACGTTGGCAAACAAAAGCAGCGAAAGCGCCACCGCCGCCCAAATTGTTCTTGAAACTAGGAGAAAACACAGGTATCACCTCAGAAGAACCACATCTCCGCTTTAGAACCCCAAGTCGTTTGGATGTTCCGCCTTTTATGGCAGTTGGCACGCGTTCTACTGATTTAGCAGTTTAATTCCTGCGTCGTAGTTCACGCAAAAGCAGGTCGGCATAATGGCGGGGCTTGCTGATGTTGTGCAGGATCGTAGTGCCACCAACCTCGCTGGCGTTGTCTATCAACAAATCGCCAAACCCGAGTACTCGTTGCGGAATACCGGCGGAAACGGTGACGTCCTGAATCTTGCTGAGTGGGATGTTGCGAGTGGTGCGGGCAATCAAACCTGTGTCGATCTCAATTTTTGAGTCGGTCAATGTATACCGCACCATGTTTCGCCGGAGATGGTAGTAAGCCGGAATCAGGAGCAGGATTAATGCCAGCGGTATGGAGATATGAGACAGGTATGTGTATCAGAGCCAGAAGAACAACTAGAGCAATCGCTCCGATCACCGCCAGCGCGTAGCCCAACTTGATAAAGATCATGGTGGGACGAACAGTGAAAACAACCTGCTCCAGATCGTTGTCTTCAGCGGCCACCGGAAGCACACCGGCTGCGCGGACAATTCGAGTTGCCTCCGGATCGCTGGCGGGCGAACCACACCCGGAGCAAAAGCGCACGCCCGGCGCTATGTAGGATCCGCAGTTGGAACAGTGCATTTCGGATTACACGGTTAAGGGTTGGCGGCCTTGGCATCTTTAGTATCAACCGGAAGTCCTGCATTTTGCCACGCAGCAAAACCACCAAGTAGCGCTCCTGCGTTTTCGATACCCTTCGTTTTCAGCTCGACCACCGCACGGGCGGACGTATGTTCGTTTGGTCAAGAGCAATAGGTGACAATCAGCTTGTTCTCGCGGTAGTTCATCGGCGTGATTGACGACTTCCGCTTCGGGAATCAGCTCTGGCTCCCTCTGATGTGCCCGGCGTCATAGGAGGCCTGGTTGCGCACGTCAAGAACGATAGCCTCATTCTTCGCCAACAAATCTTTCAACTCGGCAACTGTGACGCGGCGCGCACCGTCAGCCGTCACCGGCGGCGCTGGCGCACCCACCGGGGCCGCGGCTGGAGTTCGTGCATTCCTCCACTCGGCGGAATTGCAGGCGGTCAAGACTCCCAGGCCCCATAACCGCAATAGCAAGGAACGAAATAATAAGGCGCATCAAAAAACCTCCAAAGGTGTCCGTGACCAACAATCACAGGCAAACTATAAATTAACCAGAGCTAATTTCTTATGCCCCTGTGCATTTGTCAATCCCGGCAGTCCGTCGCCGACCAACTGCACGTGTTTTCTTTCCTTCTTTGCGTGATATAGTTCGCTCTGCCAAATCCGGAACCCGGAGCTTTCATGCTCGAAGAACCACAAAACCGGCGCGGTGAAGTGGGCTAAGGTCATCGACCAAACGCGTTGCATAGGCTGTCACGCCTGCACCACTGCGTGTAAGTCGGAGAATCTTGGTACCGCTCTCGGTAACGCGCACGTATGTGAAGCATGTCGACGTCGGCATCTTTCCCGCAGGCGCGCCGCGCGCATCAGGTTACGCGCTGCAATCAATGCGCACACGCGCCGTGCGTAACCGCCTGTCCCACCACCGCCATGTTTAAGCGCGCGGACGGTATTGTTGATTTCGACAAGTCTATCTGCATTGGCTGCAAGGCGTGTATGGCCGCCTGCCCTTACGATGCGATCTTCATCAACCCCGAAGATCACTCGGCCGAAAAGTGTAACTTCTGCGCGCACCGCATCGATGTTGGCCTCGAGCCCGCCTGCGTGGTCGTGTGCCCAACGCAGTCGATTCTGATTGGCGACCTGAACGACACCGAGTCCTACGTGTCACAGATAATCAATCGCGAGGCGGTAGCAATTCGTCGACCTGAAAAGGAAACGCTGCCAAAGCTCTTTTACAAAGGCGCGCATCAGGCGACGTTGATCCGCTCGCAGCCCGGCGACCTGAGGGTGGCCTTTTTATGTGGAGCGAACAACAGGAGAATTCGTCACAAGTAGTCTCCGGAAACCCGAACTTTAACAACAGCTCGGCAGCCGCCTTGCTCTCCGTATGATGTCGCACACGCGATTCCGTGGGACTGGAAAGTCAGCCTTTACACCTGGACAAAAGGCATCGCCAGCGGTGTGTACCTCGTCGCTGCACTGCTCGTGCTGTTCAGGCTTTCTCAGCACGAACAATGCAATTTGGTTATGGGCGGCGCCGATTGTTTCAGGCGTGTTTCTGGCAATCACCGGCGGACTTTTGATTTGGGACCTCGAACATCCTGAGCGTTTTTATCTGATCTTCACGCGACCGCAATGGAAGAGCTGGCTGGTTAAAGGCGCTTCATCATTGCCGGTTACACGCTGGTGCTGGCATTACACTTCCTCGCCAGCTGGTTGGGATCGAGAACATTTCAAAGCTGGCTAATGATCGCCGGAATTCCCTTGTCCACTCTCACGGCGATTTACACCGCCTATCTTTTTCGCACAAGCGAAGGCGCGTGATATGTGGCAAAACCCTCTGCTGCCGCCGCATTTGCTCGTGCAGGCATTGCTGTTGGGATCGGCGTCGTTGCTGCCATTGGCGATCTACCTTGAGTTATATACGGTCCGCCCGGTATCTATTGTCTCGCCATTGACCTGGCTCTTCGCAATTTCCAGCTTGCTTCACCTGTTAATGATTTGCGGCGAGGTGTCGCTGACACATCCGACCGCGCACGCCCGGATGGCAATTTGGGAAATGGTGCGCGGACGTTATCGAAACGATTTCTGGATGGGAACGATCCTGTCCCTGGCCGGTGGGCTTATTCCCTGGCTCGCACTTCTTGGTGCTTTATCGCCGACGATGGGAGTTGCCGGCGCCCCGCTCGCGGTTATGGGCTGATGCTTTACGAAAATGCTTACGTCCAGGCCGGACAATCCGTACCGCTAGCATAGCTGTTTAGAGATGACTATGAAAAAACTCATCGAGATGATCAATTAAAGAGGAGACCCGAAAGATGAATATGAAACTGAACCCCAGTCATTCGAGCATGTTCATGGCATTAGCGTTGTTGGTGGCGGCCGTGCTGGCATGCAGCGGTAGTATTGGAAATGAGACTGAGAAAGCCAACAAGCTTGTCACCGAAGGGAACGCAGCGGTCGACGAGGCGAAAAAGTTTGTGTCAGGACGCCGAGAAAAAGAAGGGACCAGATGCTTAAAACCAAGATAGCGGGAGATAGCCGAGGCCCGCACGCTGGCTAAGGAAGCTATCGCAGCGTATGACAAGGCCGAGGACAAGTGTAAAGAGGCGGCGAAAAATATGAAGAGGCGAGCAAACTGAGGATCAACGATAAGTTTAAGGAATACCTCGCGCTCAAGGTGAAGGAGTACAACAAGCGCGCCGAGGTAGTTGAAACCGCGAAAGGGACGCCGCAAGCTCTGATCGATAGCGAGGATCAAAAGAGTTTCACTAACGAGAGCAAAAGCCAATAACGAAAAGGTCGACGCGCTCGGTAAGGAAGCTGAGGACCTGGCCAGCCAATCAGACAAGCTGGAAAAAGACAACCCTGACATCTTCAAGTCCTGAAGAGATTCAGACAGGATTTACAGGATGAACCGGATTAGAAAAAGCCGGCATTGTGAGTGCAAGCTTTTAGCTTTAATCTTGTCTATCCTGTTAATCCTGTCAAAGATTGAAACTCATTGTGCGAACCGCTGCCGGTACTCACCTGACACGAAGAAACGCCTTCACCATTTCTGCATCCACGTAATTGCCATTGAACTGGTTCAGCTTCCTAACCAAAAGTTATATCCCTGGTAGTCGAGCGTCGCTTCCGGAGGATCGTAGGGATTGCGGCGCAGGTAGCCGTAATACTGCATCAACACAAACGCGCGATTGAGTTCCCTGCTGGTTGAGCGCTGAGTTCTGCGCGACGCGTCGCAAGGCGCGTCCGCGAGCAGCGGTATCCGCGCTCGTTACCGGCCCCGCCAAACTCGTTAATTGCCGCGCGTTCGCTCTGCAGCGGGAGGCGACGCTACGACCGCATTTGCACAGAGTCCATCGACAAACCGCGCCGGCGTGAGCGAAGTCGGCAACACGCTCGCCAGGCTTGGGCGCGCGCCAAAAGCGGCGGCGTACACCTCCTTATTGGCTTGAGTTTTGTCTGCCAGTCAGCGGCGCCTCACTACTACGCCCAGTCCGATCTGTTGCGTGTCCGGCAGAAACTCATTGAACCTGAGCGGCACCGGCGCGCCGGGTAAATTGCCGTAAGCCGCCTTGTAAAACTTGTAGACGAAGTAGCCAGTCTCCTGAAACTCGATCGAGAGGAAGAAAGCCGCAGAGACATTCACGCGTTTGACCTGAAGGCATTGCGCGTTGGTCCCGCAGGAAGTGATTTCGTTGACCCAGAACGCGAGGCCGCTCGGCATCCGGTTCGCGATTCAGAAAATCGCGATAGTGCTGGGCCACAAAGAACTGCGGATCGTCGATCTTGTTTGGCGGCAGCGGTCGCGAAACCCGAGGCCTGCTCAGTGCCTGACTCACCGCGTCGTCGGCCCTCGCTGAAGATTGAGCCGTCAGCTCAGGAAGCCATCCTGAAACCGATCCGGGAATGCATCGACGCGCGGAGAGCCGCCATTGCCGCCGGTGCCATCAGACGGCGCCGGAAGCATCCTCGATCACGTAAACGTTGCCGAGCGCCATCGACCGTTAGACCGTGAAGAAAAAGGTTGTTGTCGATGGAGAGACCTTCCACGCAAACTTCATCGCGATCAGCGACCGCCGTCGTCCGTTGTCGTCGTAAAGCGCCAGCATGACCATGTCGTTGCCGGCGGAATGTGAAAACACCACGCCACGCGAATTCACGGCGACGTCCAGCGGTGCATCGTCCGAGAAACTGATAGGAGTAGTAAGGCGTGGTCGATAGCGTGTCCGGGCATGCCGTCGCTGTCGGTGTCGCGCACAATGCGCAATTCGTCTGAATGGAAATCGGCAATCAGCAGCTCGTTGTTGGGCAGCAGGGCCAGCGCGTTTGCGTTGTAGAGACTGATTGTCACCGACCTGTAACCAGCTGGTCCGCGTTCGCGAGTTGTCAAAACCGCCGGTCGTGGGATCGCGCACCAGCAGTATTACGCCCGGCGACGGTTCGTTATTTGGATCGTTCGGATCAGATTCGTTGAAGTAACCGCTGGAGGAGACGATTACAAACTCGCGGCCGGCGGTGGACTGTTCCGGCTGACCACTGGCCGCCGCCGACCGCAGGGCAAAATCGGTGCGCAGGTTGTGCGTCGTCGAACCATCAATGTGATAGTCGCCGTTGGTATCGAGCGCGACCACCAGCACGCCAACGAGGCGCGTTGGTGAGAGTCGCTGAGTAAACTTTCGTATCGGGCTCCCGTTCGTCCCACCGCGATATCAAATGAGCCGCCTGCTGAATCGAAAGTGGTTCGCTCGTCAGCGATTAGATCATCGCCGCGATCGACTTGAACTGCCTCGTCGGTCCCAGCCGAGGAGATCAAGCTCACCTGCGAGGTATGCAGTATTTGAGTTAACGGCGTACCCGCCTCGGATTGAACTCGTGGCCGGAATGTTCAAAGCGTTCGAGGGTCGAGAAAGCGCAGAAACCAAGCTGCGAGCGTTGGACGCGTCGCGTCGGGGCGCGCTAGATGTTTCTCGAGGACGTTCGCTTTGCCGCACTTGCGCCGGCGCATAGCCGTTTGCTCGTCCTTTTGCTTGACTGCCGAACTTGTCAGGCTGCGCCGTGAGCGCTCGTCGCAAATCGGGTCTGAGTTCCGGATCTATTGTCTGTGCAGTTACGGCGCCTGCAAAGAAAATTATCCCGAGTCCGGTTCCGAGCAATAACGCTTGCCTCATGTGATTTAAAGTCAACCGTGCGACTCTCACGTGAACACCCTTTTACTTTCCGCTTGCTCTTTTTCGCATGATCCCCTCTCCGCCGGCGTGGAAGGTTAGGACGAGGTAGCACGCCCCGGCTGCCTCTTTCCTAACCCTCTCGCTAGCGGAAAGGGGAATGCTTTTACCGCGGGTCTCTCACCTTCGCCGGAGCGCGGTCACTGCTGTCTCTCGACTCAGACCGTGATGGCGGATCGCTACGCGCTGGCGGATCGCGCGCGGCGGTGGATCACCGCGCGCTGGTGGATCACTGCGCGGCGGTGGATCACTGCGCGGCGGTGGATCACTGCGCGGCGGTGGATCGCTGCGCGCTGGCGGATCGCTGCGCGGCGGTGGATCGCTTCGCACCGTGGTTCATACCGTGGCGGTTGATCATTGCGCGGCGCTTGCGGCCGCTCATGTCGTTCAGGTCTCTCCACGTTTGTAGGTGGTTCGCTGGGCTCAGGCCTTACCGGCACGCGTTCCGGTTCATTCACCTCCGGACGAACGGGAACATCTCTCGGGGATGTCGGCTCCGGCCTTGCGGGGCGCTCGTTGGAATCCGGAATTCCACTCGCATTCCGCGCGCCGCCATTGTTATCACTGCGCGGATCTGAACGCGGCGTGAATTTCGCGCGGCAGGCGTGACGCAGGCAAAGGCCGCGTGACCGCGCCGGTGGGACGTGTCTCAACCGGACCGGCGCCGGAAGCTGGTGGGTAACTGCGGACGAGCTACCACGCCTTCGCGTCCATTCAGAACTCGCGTCCGACGCAAGTCGTTGTCGAGTTGAACGCCGGGGTTCGCGCAGCAGCGCCCGTTGGTGCTTTCAATCAGGCTCTGCCGGGGCGCGACTCTGGCGGGGCGGGCCACGCTGACGCGTGCGCCTTGTTCTACCTGCCGCTCCGCGTTCACCGGCTGCGGAAGCCGGTCTGACAGGCAGGTCGGTACGCAGCGGCTCGCCGTTAAAAACTCGTCGTGCGAGCGCGTCGTCCGCAGGTCGGGATCTGGCGTTGTCGGCGCCAAAATCTCTCGCTGCAATAGTTGTCACCCCGCGGTAGTATGCTGGATTAACCCTTTGAGTCGCGCGATCTCGTCGGCGCGCAACGGGCGCAATCGATCGTTAGCGATCATGGTTCCGGTGATGGCGCGAATACGGGTCATGCTGGTAATAGTGCAGCGGATACCAGCAGACGTTATTGCCAAATGTAATGCTGAACGCAACCAGTGCGGGCCGCCACCAACTGCGATGCCGGTAATACTGACTGCGCGGACACCAGGCCCAATAGTTGTTGTAGTAAACCCAGCGGCCGTAGTGATATGGAGCCCAGCCCCATGGCTCCTGGCACACCCAGGTCCAACCATAAGGCGGAATCCAGGCCCAATAACCATAACGATAGGGAGCCCAATTGTCGTAACCGTTGATTGCGCCGATGCGCGGGTGCCAGATCCAGCCATAGTCCTTGGTGTAAGCCCAGTCGCCGTAGGCATCGAGATCTTCGCCACCCCAAACATAACCATCGTAGTACTGCGTGTCGTAACGCAGCCGCTCTGCCAGGTAACGCTCGCGCTCCTGGATCCAATAATCCCATGGGTCCGAAGCATCGGAAGCGTTGCTTGCGACAAATTGCCAATCACCCGCGTCGTCGCCTTCCGGAACAAGCTCGGCAGTACGTCCATCGCGCAATTCAAAGCCGGAAGTCTCCGAATAGATTCGCGCCCGGCCGCCGTCGCGCGCACTCAGACGCACGTGGCCGTCGCGCGACACATCGACGCGATAAAGTCCCTTTTCTCGGCGGCAAGTGTGGTCTTGGGCGCGTCAATCTCAAAATATTCATGATCGCGATCAAATTTTACCAGCCGGATCGAAGCCGTGCCCTCGCTGATGCTGAGCGCTACGCCTTCATCTCGCAGGGTTGCGATTTTCAAAACCGATCCGGGGCCAAGCCGCACGAAGTTACGTGCATCGATCTGAATCTCAACTCGCGAATCGCGATCGGTTGAAATGGCATCGCCTTCAACCAGCGGCGTGTTGAGCCGCGCGCGTTCCCAGTCTTTGTTGCCGTTGCGCTTGAGACTAACTTCGCCCGTGATCAAACTGATGCGCACTACGCGCGCGGTGACGTCGTATTCATCGCCCTCGTCAGCGTCATCGGCCGCGCGCGCAATTATTGTCGTGCTTAAGAGTGTCAGTAAGAGAAAAAGAATCGTCGAAGAGACGGCTCGGCCAGAACTCCATATCGAACGCCGGGTAGAACGCATGGCTACGCTCCTTTTTATTCAACTGTTTTTCGTTCGTCAGACGCGCGCTGATGATGTTGGAGAGCTTCAGGAGTGCGCGTTGGCGAAGCGCTAAGCGTCCCGAGCTTTGCAGGGGACAGACATTCGGTCTGTCGCTTTGCAGGATAGGCCGGTCGAGTCTGTCACTGCTTCGAGGAGACTTAGCTTGCTGGCAACGCCAAGAGCAAGGCGCATGCCCACGCGCATCTATTTTTGAGAGCTGTTGGGCCAACTGTGGACTAGCTTAGGTTCAAAATACTTCTCAATGAGGCTTGAGGTTTCTCAAGGAAACAGGCCCATGCATTGGAGTGCGCTGGTTCGGTCCACTTGCAAGGGTTTATTTCAAAACTAACCCAGTCGCTACCGCTCCCGGTTATGTATTTGTGTCACCTTCGCGCGCTGTCGCCGCTCAGACAAGGGCAGACGTTCACTCCCGAGGGTCGATGAATACGGAACCGGAGCGGTAGCGACCGAGTGGTACGTAGTTTTGAGGTCGCTTGATTTGATTTCTTCGTTAACGGTCGCGCCCTTCTAAGCTGCGTTCTCAAACCTTTGCCCGAGAACGTGCAAGCTTGGCACTATATGGTGCGTGACGTGAGAGTTGACTCTTCAGGGAAGCAGCAGACGAGATTTTCCATTTACCATTTGGCATTACTCATTTGCTATTGCGCTCGACGCGGTACTGGCGCTTGTGCTCGATTGGATCGCTGTCCTCTAACTCGGATCCGCGTTCATTCGCGTTAATCCGCGGCTGAAATTCGTAATCTCTTGAACGTTTCAATGGCGAGCGACAACCTCCATTTTGACGTAATCGTGATCGGCGCCGGCATCAACGGCGCTGGTATCGTACGCGACGCCGCGATGCGCGGACTAAAGGTGCTGCTCCTCGACAAGGGCGACATTGGCGGCGGCACGTCCAGTTGGTCGACGCGTCTGATTCATGGCGGCTTGCGCTATCTCGAGCACGGCGAGTTTCGGCTGGTGCGTGAGTCGCTCCGCGAAAGATCGTGCCTTTGAATATTTGCCCGCACCTCGTCCGGCCCATTCCGCTCCTGGTGCCAGTTTATGAAAAGGCGCGGCGTGGTTGGTGGACAATTCGCGCGGGCATGATTGCTTACGATGCCCTCTCGTTTAAAAGTCCTCGCCCTCATAAATCCTTACCCGGTCACCGCATGCTTTCTCTCGCCGAAACTTTGCAGCAAGCGCCGGCACTCGATCGTGACGGGTTTGCGCGGCGCCGCAGTCTGCTTTGACGCGCAGGTAGAATTTGCCGAGCGGCTCGTGCTTGAGAATGTGCTGTCTGCTGTCGCACACGGCGCGACAGTGCTCACCTACGCACGCGTGGAAAAACTTATCGTCGAAAATGCTGCGGTGCGCGGCGTTGAATTCACTCGAGAGTTCACTCCTGAGGATCGGTTCAGTGGCGCGACAGTTATGGCAGAACTCAGATGTTGAGGAAGTGGGAGCTACGCCGACATCGTGATCAACGCCGCCGGCCCCTGGGTCGATCAGTGCTCGACTGAAAGCAACACCAGTGGCCCGCGATTAATTGGCGGCACCAAGGGCAGCCACATTATCGTAGCGCCATTCCCGGCGCTCCTCGAACTGCAATCTACGTCGAAGCTGAAACTGACTGCCGGCCATTCTTCATCATCCCCTGGAACGGCAAATATCTAATAGGTACCACAGACATTCGCTACGAAGGGGACCTCGATGACGTCCAGATTGCGGGCGACGAGATCGACTACCTGCTGCGCGAAACGAATCGCGTAATCCCGATAGCAAGACTAACTCGCGACCACATCCTCTATACCTACTCCGGCGTGCGGCCTTTGCCATTCACCGGAGACAACGATGCTGCAAAGCATTACGCGGCAACACTTCATCCGCCCTCACCCCGGGCTACGAGGTTTGTTCTCTATCGTGGGCGGCAAGCTGACGACCTATCGCAGTCTCGCAGAGCAAACCGTTGACCTTATTCTGAAGAAGCTACCTTCTAACTCGGACCGGGGTCGTCTCACCCACTCTTTCAATTGCCTGACGGACCACGATCCGCTCCCTGGAGCTGCCACCACCGACTTCGACACCTTCTGCGCAAACTTCAAACAACATTCACGCTTGCCTGAGGCGACTAACGATCGCTTACTACGAATCTATGGCATGCGCGTTTCGTTGCTGCTCAACTTGATCGATAAAGACGCATCACTCGCTAAAGTGTTCGACTCTGAAAACCGGCGCGCTTTCAGCAGAAGTTGTCTTCGCATTCAAGCAAGAGTTTGCAACGACACTCGCCGACTGCTTGTTGCGCCGCACCATGGTTGGTTTGAATTCGTCGCGTGGCTTGGCGGCAGTTGAATCGGCTGGGGCAATTGCACAGAAGTATCTCGGCTGGTCCGAGCAGCGCGTGGAGCAGGAGATTGTCGCTTACCGCAAGGAAGTCGTCAGATTCCCGTTCAAGGCGAAGAATGGAAAGGTCCGATTCAATTGAAATCTGCCGATCAAGTGATTGCTGGGACCGCGGGCGGCCCGCCCGCAATGAGCGCGAAGCACGAAAACGGATGGAGGCTGTTGCCAAAGACTGCGCGCTTTCGGCGCGTTTGCGGGCGAGACGCCCGCGGTCCCAGCAATCACTTGATCGGTTTGATCCCGGATTTCGAACTGATTCAGTGCCCTTTCTTCATATCTGGACTTCTTTCTTCCATCGCTGTTAAAGTAGAGTCGGCTCGCCATTCCCCAATGCGGCGAGCGCGTTACGAAAAGAGCTCGGGTTTTGTATCGCACCGTAGTTCCCCGGACTCTCGGTCGCCTCAATCTGATTCATTGAAATCCACAAGCGAACAGACCCTTTAAGTCCGTCGCTTAATCAACCACGCTGCCGAGAAATCGCAGCGAGCGTTTTAGAGTACTCGTATGCCTTCCCCGTTAAAAAATCATTTCCAGTTTGCCCAAAGTCACGCTAATCCTGGCGACTACTGTCGCCGCAGTGCTGCTCATCGTGACGGCTATCGTCGTCTACCAAAGCCGCGCGCCGCGTGTAACAAAAATCAACTATTCGGAGCTTTACCAGATTGCTGAGACTGGATCAGCTGCCACGCTGACTATTGAGACTGACACGCTGACCGTGCGAACTAAGCAAGGCGTGTCGCTTCAGGCTACGGTCACGAGTGATGCAATCCGGCAGGGGCTGGTCGAACAGTTTCGGAAAAACAATGTTCCGATTGAGTTTCGACCAATCGAAAGGCAGTTGGACGGCAACGGTTTTGACCTGGGGCGTGCCGCTTGCGCTTGTTCTGCTGTTTGGTCTGATCGGTTGGCGGGTGCATGCAAACATGGGCGGCGGTGTTGGCAGTTTCAAGCCGACCGATCAAAGTGGCAAAACAAAACGTTTCGTTTGCCGATGTCGCGGGCGTAGACGAAGCCACCCTGGAATTAAGTGAGACGATAGATTTCCTGCGCGACCCGGCGCGCTTTGGCCAGCTCGGCGGTCGTGTTCCCAGAGGTATTTTACTCTTTGGCCCACCAGGCGACCGGTAAGACGCTCCTCGCACGCGCCGTCGCGCTGGTGAAGCAGGCGTGCCTTTCCTGCTGGCTTCAGGTTCAAGTTTTCAGGAAAAATTTGCGGGCGTGGGAGCGCGCGCGTTCGCCGGCTCTTCGCCCAGGGCAAGAAACTTTCGCCCTGCATTATTTTCATCGATGAGATTGATGCGTTGGGGCGACAGCGCGGGCGCGGTAACGACTCAGCGAGCGCCGATCAGGATCAAACGCTGAATCAGCTGCTGATTGAAATGGATGGTTTCGATCAAAGTTCAGCCGTGGTAGTCATCGGATCAACAAACCGTCCCGACGTGTTAGACCGCGCGCTTACGCGACCCGGCCGTTTCGATCGGGAGATCGCGGTCAACCTTCCTGACGTAAGAGGGCGCGATGCAATACTAGAGTGCATGCGCGCCAGAATGGACACTCGACTCCGAGCTCGATCTCAACTGGGTGGCTCGTGGCACACCGGGATTCTCGGGAGCGGACCTCGCAAATCTTTTGAACGAAGCCGCGATCGCCGCCACCCGCGACAATTCGGAGGCTGTGGGCCGCCCACACATAGAATTTGCGCGCGATCGAATTCTCATGGGAGCCGAACGTCACGGCTTCACGATCCATGAAGATGAGCGTTATGCGACGGCAGTTCATGAGGCTGGTCACGTTGCGGTTGGACTGGCTGTAAAGAATGGCGATCCCATTCACAAGGTTTCCATTCTTCCGCGCGGACGCGCTGGGCGTACCAATCTTTGCCGGAGCGCGATCGCCTGATGAAGAAACGCGAATATCTCGAAGATCAAATCGCAGTACTGTTGGGAGAGACGTGCGGCGGAACAAGTTCTGCTCGCAACCATGACTGCGGGCGCGTCAAACGACATTCAACGAGCGGTTGAAATCGCGCGCAGCATGGTCAGTGAGTTTGGCATGAGTCCACTCGGTCCGGTTTATCTCGGCGATCCGCGGTCAGAGCCGCTCAGCCAGAGTCTGCTCGATCGAGTTGAGGAAGCTGTCAACAACATCATCAACACTCAATTGGCCCGCGCCTGCGGTGGTGACCGGTGAGAAGGAAGCGATTGCGCGTTTGGTGGAGTTACTTCTGGAACACGACACCGTGGAAGCCGACGGCATTGAACAGTGCTTTGCGGTGGAGAACACCAGCAGAATGGCTCCGGCGTCGCTAACGCCTCCGGCACCGCCACCGCTACCAGCGTCTATCTAAATGCACTCGGGCCGGAGAACGCGGGTGCTGCCTATTCTCTGGATAACATAAACGAGATCGAATAACCGCCGGCGGATCAGGCATCATGTGCGTAGGCGATCGGTAAATCCACGGCGCCAGCCGTGCCGCTCTTCGGCCCAGATCGAGCCGAGACTTTGCTCGCACCTGAGCAGGTAGTGCTCAATGCCCGTAAATACGCTACGCCAGTAACCGCCATAAAGGGTTTTGTAGTGACGACTCCGGTCAACCTCTACATATACCCTCTTGCCGTGAATAATTTTGTAATTCACTTTGCCCAGCAATTCCATGACTTTGGTCTGATCTCGCGCTTGGAAGAGACTGGCCGCGCTCAACCGAATGAACTTTCCCTCTTCACCAGGGGCATCTCACCTCGCCATGATTCGGGTTCGTATTGAGGTAGCTGCTGCCAATCCTTTTGTGGTTCATGCGTCAGCGGCCCTCTGACCGCGAAGACTTATGAGAGGTGAGTCTCCGCCAATATCGTCCGGAGAACTCTAGTTGGTCTGGGTACAGGTATCATAGTCCCAGTTACGACCTTGTCAATTTGAATCTTGCAAGCTGGTTGCAAGTGCACCACTCCGATAGTAGCCAAGGGGCATCAGCCCGGAGGGCTGGCAGATGATGGCCGGTGGTTGAAGCGAAGCGAAAACCACTGGACCAAATAAGAAAAACAGTTGCACCACGCGGTGGTGCTAGAAGTCTCAAAGGAAATCTTTCGCATACCCTTCTCATCTGGCACCCGTCGGGGTGCAGTCATTCTGCCCCCTCAACCGCTTCGCTACGACCGCCGGCTACTTTCTCGTAACCCTCCGGGTTGCACCGTTCAACTTCAAAGTTGAATTCGATTCTGACTTCGCCCAGTTCTCATTGTCTTCTCTGCCTCGACGCTCTAGGATTCGCCGCATGTCACGCACAGTCACTCGTCGCGAATTTGTCAGCGCTGCATTAACCGGCGCCGCTATCGCCGCCGCGGCACCCGCTGGACTCTCTCGAGTCCAGACAAAGTCAGCCAACCTTCTGTTCATCCTCGCCGACGATCTTGGCTACGGCGATTTTGAGTTGTTACGGTCGTCCTGACTATCAGACTCCACAGCTGGATCGCCTGGCCACGCAGGGCGTTCGTTTCGTAAACGCTCATTCCGCTTCATCCGTTTGCACGCCCACTCGCCGCGGGTTTATCACTGGACGCTACCCTGCGAGAACTCGCGTTGGACTCGAAGAGCCTTTGACCGAAAAAGGTGACCTGGGTGAGAGAGCGAAGACTCTTGGACTGCCGGCGTGAGTATCCGACGATCGCGTCTTTGCTACAAGCAGAGCGGCTATCAAACTAGCGCTCATTGGCAAATGGCATCTCGGTTATTTACCAACCTTCGGACCGCTTGCAGAGTGGATTCGACGAGTTCTTCGGAATCATGAGTGGGGCCGCGGACTTGCTTTACATAAGGACATGCGCGGCGATGGCGATCTTTACGAGGGAAAGGTTCCGGTCGAACGCATCGGTTACATGACGGGCTCTTAACGCAGCGTGCGGTTGAATATATTTCAGCGCGCCGGCAACTGCGACGACCTTTCTATCTGAGCTTGCACTACACAGCACCACACTGGCCGTGGGAAGGGGCCACGTGATCTCGAGGTAAGCCGCACGTTGGGAAGAGGGTACGCTGGATTCACTGCCGGTGGTTCATTGAAAGCGTACGCCGCGATGATGAAGAGTTTGGATGATGGCGTTGGAGAGTCTTGAAGACGCTGGATCGAGCGGGTCTGTCTCGCAACACCCTGGTAATTTTCACGAGCGACAATGGCGGCGAGCGCTTTTCCTATAACTGGCCTTTTCGGGGACAGAAGTTTTCGCTATGTGGGAGGGCGGCATCAAGGTGCCGGCTATCGTGCGCTGGCCGGGTGTCGCTCCCGTGAATGTAGTGACCACGTCAGTGCTGCTATCACCATGGACTGGACAGCCACGTGCTAGCCGTTGGCAAAGCTAAGCCTGACCCCGGCCTATCCACTCGATGGCAATAATCTTTTGCCGGTGATTCGTGGGACTCAACCTGTCTACGAGCGCAGTTTTTCTGGCGCACCTCTGAAATGAGCTGCCGCCCTGAATGGCCCCTGGAAATATGTCGACGACGGTACACAGGAATATCTGTTCAACTTATCGATCGACGAACGCGAACAGGAAACTTCCGCGAACAGAACCCGAGCATGTTCACTCGACTCCGCGACGAGTTTAAGAAGTGGGACGCAACCGTGCCCGCGCCCGCCCGTGATACAGCGAAGAAACCTTCAGTCCATCAGTGAACAATAGAACTAAATGTTGAGCTGCAGGACCCCGAAGGGGTTGTTCCGATCCGGGCGAAATTACTTGGTGCCTGAAAACGACGTGATCAAGCGGCTTCAATGAGCAATACGTAATAA
>ERZ1370068.3730-contig-2829_pt1 | contig 40647 bp, 67 predicted proteins | sample MGYA00561227_ERZ1370068 | MGnify/ENA primary metagenome ERZ1370068 (study PRJEB38410, sample SAMEA6850437) | metagenome | study: Metagenomic assessment of the ecological functions of the soil: analysis of the soil microbiota associated with the... | reverse complement strand
TGGTTGATGCGGAGCATGGGGCCCGCGCGCGTTTTGGTGGTAAAACGGCCTACGGCAATCAGTGCCGAGGCAGCCCGGGGGTTTGCGAGAATGAACAACGCTCTACGGTCGATTCTTCTCCTTCATATTAGCCACCACGTTTCATGAGGCGCGCACCCGGTGTCACGTGAGCCACAGCAGCGAGGCAGAATGCTGGATCCAGCAGGAACACTGGAGGCGCTCAGCCGGACTTTCCTCGACTCGGCGCTCGATTGCATCATCACCATGGATGCGACTGGGCGGGTGCAGGAGTTCAACCCGGCGTGCGGAGCGAGGTATTCGGTTTTACGCCGTAGTGAGGCAGTTGGCAAAGAGCTGGCCGAACTGATTATCCCGCCAAGACTTCGGGAGCGACACCGACAAGGGCTGGCTCGTTATCTAAAAACTGGCGAAGGCCCGTTGATTGGAAAGCTAATCGAAATCGAGGCGCTGCGTCGGGATGGTAGCGGAGATTATGGTGGCGCTTGCGATCAACGCAACCGAGGTCAATGGATCGCCGATTTTCACGGCCTATTTGCGCGACATCACCGAGCGCAAACGCGCCGAAGAAACTAACCGTCGCCTGGCTGCGATCATTGAATCTTCGGGTGATGCGATCATAAGCAAAGATCTCGATGAAATAGTCACCAGTTGGAACAAGGAAGCGGAACGGCTTTTTGGCTACAGCGCTGATGAAATTATCGGCAAACCGATCACAGTTCTGGTCCCGCCCGATCGCCACGATGAAGAGCTGGGAATTATCGAACGGCTTCGCCAAGGCAGAGCGTGTCCTTCGTTACGAGACGGTTTACCTGCCGCAAGGACGGGACCGCGCTCGACGTTTCGCTGGCAGTTTCGCCAATCAAAGATGAGACCGGGAACGTTATCGGTGCGTCAAAAATTGCGCGTGACATAACCGAACGTGTTCGGACCGAACGCAGACGCACCACTCAGTACGCGGTTACAAACCTGCTCGCTGCCTCATGGACGCTGGCCGAAGTGGCCACACGAACTTTGGAAGCAATGGCCTCGAGCGGAGATTGGGCATTCGCTGCAATCTGGACTTACGACGAGGCAGCTGGCGGGCTTGCGCTGCCGGAACGTGTGGCATCGAGGCGTCAGAGCGAGCTGAAAAAGTTCTCCGATTTATCTCTCGTAATTACGCTTCCCGAAGGCCAGGGCCTGCCCGGGCGTGTTTGGAATTCAAAGAAACCAACGTGGGTCTACGACGTTACCCGCGATCCAAATTTTCCCCGAGCTCCGTATGCGGCAGCGGCGGATCTGCGCGGTGGATTTGCTTTTCCCCTTTTCTTTCACGGCGAGATCGACGGCATAATGGAGCTGTTTAGCCATAACGTTGTCGAGCCTGATGAAGATTTGCTTCCAGATGGTTGAGGCACTCGGCAGCCAGATCGGCCTCTTCATCGAGCGAGGCAGAATCGTCCAGGAGTTGCAACGTGAAAAGGAAAACGCCGGGGAGGCGAGCACGGTAAGAGATCGATTCCTCGGGCTGTTAAGTGACAAGTTGCGCGCGCCGCTTACGCCTGTCCTGAGCTGGGCCGGCAGAATTGCGGAACAATCCGACCTCAGGCTGGACGTACAGCAAGGATTAAAAATGGTCCGCGGAAATGTCGAACTTGAGATGCGTCTTATCGAAGACATGCTCGATCTTACAAGGATCGCGCGCGGAAAATTGACGTTGCAATTGCGCATGGCCGACGCGCATGAGCTCCTGCAATCTGCGCTGGAGATCGTGCGCAGCGACATTGAACAACGACATCTCACGCCTTTCGTTGCCCTCGCGGCATCTCGACACGAGTTGATCGCCGATGCGCCCCGGTTGCAGCAAGTTTTTTGGAGCGTGTTGCATAACGCCTGCAAATTCACTCCCGAAAACGGCACGATTTCTGTGCGGTCGTACAATCCTAGCCCACGAAGAATTACAATCGAGATCAGCGACAATGGCATCGGCATCGAACCACAATTTGTAGAAAAAGTCTTCTACGCCTTCGAACAAGCCGATTCGCAAAGCGAAGGATTGGGACTCGGTCTCGCAATCAGTAAAGCCATCGTCGAAATGCATGCCGGCACTATCCGTGCTCGCAGCGAGGGACTGGGGAAAGGCACAACTTTTGTGGTCGAGTTGCCTATTCGCGGATCTGAACAAACCGCAATTCTATGAGAATAGTTCGCCATTGTCCTGGAGCCTGAAAAACTAACCGAGGAAGAGCAGAAGAGGCCGTTGGAGGAAATAGCAAAAGCATCAGTATAACGAATGAGAACTGCCGGCCATCGTGCAAACAAACTTTCGAGCTAACGACGGATAACAACGCAACACCTATGAAACTAAGACCAATCCTGATTCTACTCACTCTGCTCGCAAGCATTCTTGGCTCGCCGACTACCATCCTCTCGCAAGCAGAAGAAGCCGAATATTCTCGTCATCTGGGGTGACGACATCGGTATCGCCAATGTCAGCGCCTACAGTGACGGCGTAATGGGATATGAAACGCATAAGCTTGGAATTCTGATCAGTGCGCGTGAATACGTTTGATTTTTCAGGGAAGGTCGCGCTTGTCACGGGCGGGAGTCGAGGCATTGGTCGGGCCACGGCACTGCTGTTTGCTCAAAGTGGCGCGAAGATTGTGATCGGCGATGTCGATCCTGCCGGGTCGGAAACCGTCGAGACGATCAAACGCGACGGCGGTGAAGCGACTTTTGTGAGGACCGATGTCAGCGACGAGGCCGATGTGAAAAATCTCATCGCGGCAGCGGTCAAGACTTACGGCGGATTGCATTGCGCGTTCAACAACGCCGGTGTTCTGCCTCCGACAGGGACGCTCGTTGAGATGGACGAGTCGGTTTTCGACAACACGTTGGCTGTCGATCTAAAGGGCGTGTTTCTGTGCATGAAGCACGAGATCGCGCACATGCTCCAAAGCGGCGGCGGCATATCGTGAATAATGCGTCAATCGCCGGCCTGATCGCGGAGCCGGGAATCAGCGCCTATATCGCCGCCAAACATGGCGTAGTTGGATTGTCAAAGCGGCGGCCGTCGAATACGCAAATCAGGGTATTCGGATCAACGCGCTGGCGCCCGGACTGGTGAATACTGCAATGACAAAGGCGTGGTTCGATGATCCAAATATGAGCGCGCACTTCCTTGCGAACACGCCGATCGGCCGTGTCTCGCAGCCGGCAGAAATCGCGGGCATGGTTTTATTTCTTTGTTCCGACTTCGCCTCGTTTGCTGTGGGCCAGACGTTTGTGATCGACGGCGGCTACACAACTCATTGACTTAAAGTCTATGTTCGCGCTTGGCAGCCGATGCGAAAGAGATGACCTTAAAAATCGCGTGAACGAAAGTAACGCGTGATGACGCTTCCGCCTGACATCGAATTTCACGAAGACATTCGTCTGCTCATCTACAGACCGCGCGGTTTGACTGAACGAGGCGTCAGTGAACAAGATCGTCAATGTTATCGAAAACTTAGAAGCCAGATTGAAGGAGCCTTTCAATCGATTCTTCGATACCTCGGGTCACGATGAGGTCGAGCTGAATTTCCGATACGTAATTCAGATTTCTCTCTATCGAGTTCTCTCCTATGCCGATCGTCCACCGGTGAAATCGGCGATTCTGGCGACCGACTCCACGATTGTCCATTATTGCCAGTTGCATGCCATAATCACTCAGGACTCGCCGATCAGGGTCCGGATATTTCAACAACGAGAAGACGCCGCGAAATGGCTCGGTGTTCCGCTGGAACGGCTGGCTGAAAGTCCTCGCGGACCGAGCAACCAAACAGCGGGGATCTCCTGTTAAAGAACGATGAAGCTTCCACCTGAGATTGAATTTCACGAAGACGTTCGTCTGCTTGTCTATCGACCGCGCGGTTTGATCGATGAGGCGGCGATTAACAAAATCATCAGTGTTATCGAAGATCTTGAAGCCGCAACGCAGGAGCCTTTCAATCGATTCTCCGATACATCGGAAACTCATGAAGTTGAGCTCAACTTCGAGATACGTTATTCAGGTTTCTCTTCATCGGCGGCTCGCCCACGCCGGTCGTGCGCCGGTGAAGTCAGCGATTTTCGCTACCGATTCGACTCTTGTTCATTACGCCCGCTTGCTCGTCCTGCTAACTGAGGGTTCTACGATCAAAGTGCGGGTATTTGGAGACCGCAAAGATGCCGCGCAATGGCTCGGTGTTCCGCTCGAATTGCTCGCAGCGAAAGCAGGCAGTGGTCGAAGCAAGTCTACGTTGAAAGGAGATCAAACATGAAAGTGAAGCATGAAACGGAGTTACATGATCCGGGACATGGACGAGATGAAGAGAACGAAAGGAAAGAAGGCGCAATGAAGCTTCCTCCCGACGTCGAATTTCTCGAAGACATTCGTCTGCTCGTCTACAGACCGCGTGGTTTAGTGAACGAGGCAGCGATTAACAAAGTCTTAACCGCTTTGGAAGATCTCGAAGCCAAGTTGCAGGAGCCTTTCAACCGGTTCACCGACACGGTGGCAGCTGACGAAATTGAACTCAATTTCGACTATGTCATCAAGTTCTCTCTGCACCGGCGCCTTTCTTATGCGGGTCATCCGCCGGTGAAGTCAGCGATTCTAGCTACCGATTCGACGATGATTCATTACGGCAAGCTGCATGCTGTGCTGACCCAGGGTTCACCAATCAACGTCCGTATCTTTCAGGATCGAAAAGAAGCCGCGGAATGGTTGCATGCCTGTCGAACGGTTGACGCAAAAGGCGTAACCGCTCGGTAACGCACTCCACAACAATGAAAACGCACTATGACAATCCCGCAGTCTTATCAAACAGGTTGGACGTTATGGCCAGCAAATTTCTTCCATTATTGTTCGGTATCGGTCTTACCTTCGGTGTTGCGCAAGTTCAACCGCAGCTGCTGACTGGAACACCTACTGAATCCCCTTCACCATCAAAACATCGCACGTCCAAAGAAACCGGCGCGACCGCTTCACCTGCCGGGAGCGCTACCTCACCTTCAGCAGCCGAGTCGCCCGCGGCTTCGCCGAAACCGAAACGTATTCCCAGAAAAGCAACGGCTGAAATGCCTGCTAGCCCCACTCCAACTCCAGTCGCGTCACCGACGCCCGCAAATCAAAATCAGGTTCCCACGTTTGTTCAAACCGAAGAGGTCGCCGTCCGCCAGTCCAGCCGGCGTGAATTAAGCGCCTACAAGTTGAAGTGGCGCTGCGACAGGGCCAACGCTACGCCCGCGCCGACGTTATCCGTGCGCTGGGCCGTTGGTCGAAGATTGGCCACCAAGGCTTTGCAAGAGCGACGGCAGCAAAGCCGCCAATCCCTGTTGATGGTCCGCAGCGGGATCGACTTTTCCCGCGGGCGTTAGCTTGTCGACGATCTTTGGCAGGTACTCAGCCAGGAAAGTTGACGCAATCGCCGGATCACAAGATGGTTTGGCCTTGGGCGCAGGTGGAATCTGTTTCGAATTGACCGCGACCATCTGGGTCCATGGGTGAGGCGACGCTGCGGATCTCCGGAATCGAGCTAATGAAGGCTCTCAACGTCTGGGAGAGTCGAAGAAGGGCCGAGTCAGACGGGTGCCTGTGTTGCTCTGACGAGCGATCTGGATGCACAGCCAGCGAGAAGCAGGACTGAAAACACAAAGAATAAAGTCGTCAAATGGGACGCAGAAGAAGTTGCCTAACAAGTTATGTGAAGAATTATTCTGTCCGATCCCCTTCCGGTCCTCGTGGTAGACCGATAAGAGCGGAATCATGGGTAACTCATCTTCGCTGGAAGCACGATGCGAGTAAAACTAGGTGATCACTCGCGACCTCGCAACGCATTTGCCCACTCCCGCTCATCGACAATTTCAAGCTAGTGATCTTTGATCACTTTGGGGACAGTCGCGCCCATTTCGAGCGGCGCTTGACTGTCAATTTTGATGGGCCATCCACTGCGTTCACCACACGTAAAATGCAGCCAGGATTGGCGAGGTTCGCCCCAAGCGCAATGCTGGCAGGGGACCACCTACGTCATCATGGCAACCAAGACTGGCCCCCATGCCGTGAGCACGATATTGCCAATAGCGTAAGGCACGGTGTAGCCCAGAGCCGGGAGGTCACTCTCCGCCTCTTCCTGGACCGCGCGAAGCGCAGCGGTGATCGTCCCCGCGCCGCAACAAGCACCCAGGACAATCACGGGGTTCATCTTCAGCACATAACGACCGAACAAGATAGACACGGCGTGCGGTAGAATCGCGATCACAAGGCCGACGAAGACCAGGCTGACCCCCGACTTCTGGAGTCCCGAGAAAAGCTGGGCCCTGCGGCAAGCCCCACGCAGGCCATGAAGACGGTCAAACCCACCGTGTCGAAGATCCACATGGCGGACCCTGGGATCCGACCGAATGTCGGGTGAACCGCGCGCAGCCAGCCGAATACCAGACCCATGATCAGCGCGCCGCCGCTGGCGGTGAGCGTGAGCGGCAGCCCGGCAACTGTAACGGTGAGCAATCCCATGAAGCCGCCGAGGACGATCCCCAAACCGACGAAGATCATGTCTGTCATCACAGTCTGGCGATCGGCGTAGCCGAGCTCCTTGGCCGCACGCTCGACGTCGCGCGTGGCTCCGACGAGAGTCATTACATCGCCCCGCTCCACCTGCGTCGCGGGAGAGAACGGCATCGGCTCGCCAGTCCTGGTCAGCTTCTTCAAAAGACACCCGCGGGCGAACTCCAAGGCCGCCAGATCTGACAATAGTTTTGCCGACGAAAGACTTGTTGGTGACCACCACGTCGAGCACCTCGATCGGAAAACTCAGGAGTTCCTTGTCATCTACTTCGGCCCCGATCTCTTCCCCGCGGCGGTATGCAGTTCCGAGCGCGTCAGGACCGCGATGACATCACCCTCGCGAACGACCGTGTCTGGCTCGGCCTCGATGATCTTGCCCGCCCTGCGGATCCGGGAGATGAAGACGCGAGCTTCTTTGGGACGCGCCTCCAGTTCGGCCACGTTCCGATTGATCAAATCCGGGTTCGTGACCTGGTACGCGCGAACCGCCAGGGCCTGGTAGGCTGACAGCGTCTCCGGCTCGCCACCGCCCGAGGCTGCGATCTTCGCACGGAGTTTTCGGGCCTCCTCCTTCAGGTTAACGCGCATCAGCTTCGGACCCACGTTCGGGAGAAACCAGACGATAAACGCCGTGCCGATAAGATAAGTGACGGCGTAGGCTACCGGGATGTTATTGATCAGGCTCGGTTTTGTCCGCGTCCGGTATGGTGGCCACGCGATTGATGGCATCGCTCGCGGTTCCGATGACGGTGGATTCTGTGAATGCGCCGGCGAGCATGCCAGCTGCCGTGCCCACGTCGTAGCCGAGGAGTTTCGCGGCGGTATACGCGGCGATCAGGCACGTGAGGCAGAGGACAAGCGTGAGGGCAAGCTGCGGCAACGCATCCTTCTTTAGCGCGCGGAAGAACTGGGGTCCCACCTTGTAGCCGGTGGTGAAGAGAAAGAGATCAAAAAAGACATACTTTACCACGGCGGGAACCTGGATGTTCATTTGCCCGATCGCGACTCCCGCGAGCAACGTGCCCACAGCCGTGCCCAGGCTGAACGTCCCAATCTTAAGGCGGCCGATGAAGAAGCCGATCGCCAGGGTTAAGAAGACCGCGAGTTCCTGATGCTCCCTAAGGGCTTGGGTGAGATAGTTCATGGTGGGGCTGCCTTTTCAAGGTTGTGGTTATTGATCACGGAAGTCGTTAGGGCGATCGACGTTCCTACATGTTACTGGCCAGCTTGTTAGAACTTGATCACGTAGTTAAAAATCGCGCGGAAATCGGTGAGGTTGTCGACATTCTCCTCCAAACTGCTGGACGACCGCATAGCGCAGACGCAGCGACAAGCCCTCCAGAACGCCTTTTTGGGGCCCCACTGGAGATTAAAATCGAACTCGTTCTGCCGAAACTGGTCCGCTAGATCCGGGTCCGTGCCAAACACCGCCAGGGCATAGGCGCTCAGTCCGTCGACCCAGGGAAAGTCATAACCAGCCCGAAGAAGAAACGCGCCCTCACCCGCTCGATTGAAGTCTTGAACCTGAACACTGGTATAGCCGGGATAGCCGCTCCACGGGTTTTGCAGGTTGGCAGTCCCCCAGGCTTGGGTGAAAGCCGCGGTAAACAGCGCCTTCTTGACGGGCACGTCTAATTTGATGCCGAATTGATGGCCCGAGAAACTGTGGCCCTGCAGGAGGTTATTCCCGACACTACCCTGATCCACATACTGGCCAGCGAACTTTAGCTTCCAGTCATCGGCAAGCGGGACTTCGCAGCTTCGATTCGGCATACGCGATATTGATGACGTCTTCGCAATAATACTCGATCGCACCGATGTTAAATTTTCCCTTTCTCGTAGAGGGCTCCGGCTGACCACACGCCGTGCTGAACATCAGCGCCCGCGTCTTGCTGCCATCGAGACAAATTCGCTGTCATTTCGCTCTTTGATTGCGTAGAAATACCCGAGCTCCGTAGCTGATCGACGCGACGTCCTCGGCCGGGGTTGGCGTCGGGACCGCGACCTCTTTTCCATCTTTGCTCAGGCCCATCGCCGTCCGTGGGTCACGGCGGCGTCGCTGCTGCTCGTGCCAAGCTTGGTGCGGCCCTGCAAAACGATCGCCTCAAACGTATTTGGCGTCATGCGGGTGTCGTTGCGGTTGATAAAAGGCGTGTCGTAGCCCTTGGCTCCGACAGTAATGCCCACGTCTTTGACGATCCGGAGTTCGGTGTAGAACTCGCCCAGGACCGTATACCCATTCTGCCCGGGCGCCAGGAGGCGCGGTTCCATCCCTGTCGTCAGGGGCATATATCGGATTGGAAGTGTAAACCGTCGCTCCGAACGCAACATGGTCGAGAAAGTAACCGGTCTTCACTCCCAGCCATCCGCCGATGGCCCACGCCTGTTTCTCTGCGCCACTGAAGTCGCTGCGATCGAAATAGAAGCTGCGCAAGTTGAATTCGAACTTTGTATCTTTCAGGGCTTGCCGGCGCTTTTCCAACCGCCATTCACGGAAGTCAAATGAGTCAACGAGGGCGTTCGACCTTGCTCGGTAGATGTTAGCGCGCTGTCCGTCGGGAGCGACCTGCGTCACCGTTGCGACGGGAGGGACTTGCGTCACCGCCAGGGTGAGATCGGACGGAGCGGCCGTCCAGATGTCGATCTCCTTCTCCTGCTGGCCGAGGGCCGTACCTGTGCCGCTCAACACCGCCAGTAGCGCCACTGCGGTGCATGCGTAGTCACGAAGAGAAGTTCGTAGACTCATAATGGTTTGCTGGCGCTAACCGTCACCGGAGTCTGCTAGCATTGGCTTTCTCCCGTCAAGGGTAATATTTTTTCACCCTTCTTTCCTTTCTATTTGCGACAGCAGCATCGCGAAGTAACCGAACTAGCGTTTCGTTCTCGTCGGGGCTGGCGGGGCAGTCTTGCCTGTAGCTGCCTCATAAGCCTGCCTGTATCCGCGCGCGATGGCGCGCACCGCCCGACCGATGTCGTCGTAGACATGATTCTCCAAGTTTGCGAAGGATATGCGCACCGACCAATCGGGAGCGGCAAAGCCGCCGCCGTTGAGCAGGACGATGCCGTGGTCCTCGGCCAGCCGGAACACGATGTCGAGCGGGTGCACGTTCGCCTTCATCCACTTGACGACGTCCTCGCCCAGGTGTTTGCGGGCAAAAAACTCGAAATCGATCAGGCCGTAATAGTAGTCGAAGTACTGATTCGGACCGACTTCGGATGTCCAGTCCTTCGATCGTTGCCTCGACCCGCTTCTTGCAGATGCCGATGCAGGCTTTCTGATAGAGCCTTCTTTTCGTCCATCAGCTCGCTGAGCGAGAACAGTGTCATCATGACCTGCTGCGGAAGCGACAGCCCGGCCGTGTGATTGAGCGCGATGTCGCGGCTGTCGGCAACGATGCGGTCGATGAAAGCGAACTCGCGCGGCTTGAGGGTGAGCCCGCCGTAGCGCTTGTCCAGCAGTTTCTTGATCGGCTCGGGATGCGCGGCGATCATCTTGTCGAAGATGTTGTCCTCGTAGACCGCGATGGTTCCGAGCCGCCACCCGGTGCAGCCGAAGTAGCTTGCTGTACGAGTAGACGCCGATCGTGTTCTCCGGGAACTCTCCCATCAGCGAACGGAAGCCCGGGACGAACGTGCCATAGACGTCGTCGGTCAGCAGGATGAGATCGGGCCGCTTCTTGAGCACCTCCCCGATTTTCTTAATCGTGTCTGGAGAAAGCGCGACAGCGAACGGATTGCCAGGATTGACGATGAAGAACGCCTTGATCTTCGGGTCGAGGAGCTTTTGATCTCTTCATCCGGATACTGAAACCGATCCTCCTGCTTCGCATGGATCTCGATGTAATGGAGGTCGTAGTCCTCCAGATGCGCCATCTCGAGGTAGGGCGTGAAGATCGGCACGCCGAGCGCTATCGTGTCGCCGGGGTTGAGAATCCGGTTGCTTTTTAGCGACTTGAAAATGTAGCACATGGCGGCGGTGCCGCCCTCGACCGCGTAGATCTTGAACTTGCCTTTCGGCCGCGGGTTTCCGCACATGGCCCACTCCGAGTACTCGTGAACGATCTGTTCGTTGTGCACCAGCATGCGGTCTGGCACCGGGTAGTGATCGCCGATGATGGAATCCACCAACTCGTGCACGAACTTGTCGGGTCGAAGCTGAACTTGTTCACCGCCCACGGCACCATCGCCTGCAGGAAAGACGCACCCGGCATGTCTTCGTGTTTCGCGAGCCAGGCTTCAAGTCGGCCGGCAATTCCCTCTGCGCTAGGCATCCCGCCCACGCCGGGTGGCAGGTCGAGCACCCGCTTGCTCTCAGTAACTGCGAACTGCCCGAGGAGGAAGAACGCTTCGCGCGGCTCAGTGGCGACCCAGTTTGGGTTGCCACGACCGGCGTTCAGGTACGACAGGGAATTTTCCAGCGCCGTTTTCGATGCCACTTTTTGGACGAAATCCTTGATCTCGAACGGACCGAGTTTGTCGAACTCTTTCAGTCTCGCAGTATCTGATAATGCGCGACTGCGACGATGACCTTGTCCGTTAGCTTTCGCAGCCCCAGAGGGTTTGCTTTTTGTTGTCATAGTTTTCTTTGTTGTTGAATCACGTTCGGAAAATGTGTTCTCACGAGAGTAACATGATGATGATCATGCCCCAGATGGTGAGCAGAGTGTTACCCACGGCGTAGGTAACGGTGTAGCCGAGCGCCGGGATCTGGCTCTTGGCCTGGTCGCAGACCAGACCAAGCGATGCCGTCGTCGTGCGCGCCCGGAAACGATGCCGAGGTTGAGCGCGTCGTGGAAGCGGAACACGTATTTCGGCGACGAACATGCCGAGAATCAGGGGACCGTGGTGGCGACCGCGCCCCACAGGAAGAGACCGACGCCCTGCGTTTTCAGACCGTTGACGAAGCCCGGACCGGCGGAGATGCCGACGATGGCGATGAAGATGTTGAGGCCGACCGAGTTCATGAACCAGACGGTGGGCGTCGGAATGCGGCCGAACTTCGGGCGCACCGAGCGCAGCCAGCCGCCGATAATTCCGGCGATCAGCGCTCCGCCGGCAGTCGACAGGGTGATGCGGCGCCCCGGCCACCTTGAAGACCAGCGCGCCGATCAGCGCGCCGACCACGATCGCCGCGCCGACGAACGCCATGTCGGTGACATCGGTCGGACGGTCGGCGACACCCAGCATCTTGGTGGCGGCGGCAATATCCTCCGTGCGGCCGACAAGGGTGAGCAAGTCGCCGCGATTGACCTCGGTGCCCGGCAGGATGGGGATATCGGTGGCGGTAGCGCCGCGCGTGATCTTGCGCAGGAACACGCCGCGCGCCGCCGGGCGCGTCGCCAGCTCCTCGAGCGTCTTGCCGTCGACCTCCTTGTTCGTTACCAGGACGTCGACGCCTTCCACCGGCACGGCGAGCAGTTCGCGGTCCTCGACTTCGACCGCCGCTGCCCCGAGGATGTTCACCAGCACTTCGCGCTCGCCCGCGACCGCCACCACGTCGCCTTCCTTCAGGACGATGTCCGAGGTCGCATCCATGATCTCGCCCCCGCGCCGAATGCGCAGGATGAAGAGGCGCGCATCGGGCACCAGCGACTCAGCCTCGGCGACGCGCAGACCGGCGGCTTTGCCACCCGGCTGCACCTTGTAGGCGCGCAGCGCCCAGCGTGTCCAGGCCGTGCCCGGACCGCCCAGCTGCTTCTTGCCGCCCCCATGCTTCTCCTCGTAGTCCTTGCAGGCGGCGACGAGATCGATGCCCAGCAGCTTCGGGCCGATGACGGCGATCACGATCGCCGAGCCCATGGTGCCGAACATGTAGGTCACGGCGTAAGCGATCGGCATGTTATCGAGGTAGAGCCTTGGTTTGGTCGGCGGCCAGGCCCCAGCCGGTTGATGGCGTCGGTTGCGAGGCCCATCGCGGCAGAGATTGTCTGCGATCCCGAGTAGAGTCCGGCCGCGTAGCCGAGGTCGTAGCCGGCGAACTTTGCGACCACCACGCAGGCGACCAGGCTGAATACGCACTGCACCACCGAGAAGATCGCCTGCGGCAGGCCGCTGCTGGCAATCCCGCGCACGAACTGCGGCCCGACGGCGTAGCCGACGGCGAACAGGAACATGAGGAACGAAAACGCCTTGAGCGGCTGGTTGACCGTGATCCCGATCTGCCCGATCACGACGGCGGCGATCAGGGTGGCGGTCACCGACCCGAGGCCGATCCCCTTGTAGGTGAACTTGCCGAAGTAGTAACCCAAGGCGAGCGCGAGAAAAATCGCGATTTCCGGGTAGGTCTTAAGCGTCGTGAAGAACCAGTCAATCATGTTATGCTCCGTTTTTGTTGGTTAGCTCAGTGTTCGGATTTGAGGGTCATCAATTTCGTTAAGGAGTGTCAAGCGCGAATCAGCCTACTTCCTTGCTTTCCTTTTGGCTCCGCCAAGCTTTTCCGGCTTGATCAGTTCCAGGCCCAAGGCTGCCTGGTAGCCGTGGATTTCCTTCACATCGAGCTTGCGCATGAAGTCGATGGTCTCCTTCGTAATGACCTGGCCCGGCACCATGATCGGGAAGCCCGGGGGATAAGGGATCACGAATTTTGCCGAGACGGCCCGGCCATTTTTAACCATGTCATCGATCTCCTTGCTGTTGAGCCTCACATGCGTGCAGTTCTCCGCGTCATAGGCGAGAAAGAAAGGTGTGCGCATGTCCCCTTCGTTTGTCTTGCCGCGGGGATCTTCGCGGAAGGCGTCATGGAAGCGGCTGAAGTTGGGAAGATCGGGAACGTCGGTGACCAGGCTCTTCACGCGGGCGTCAAACGCCGCCTTCTCCTCGGGATCAGTCGAGAGCCTGCGCTCCAATTCGCGCGACATATCCGCGAGAACCTTGATCAGGTAGGCAATGTCACTGCGGGTGTTGTTAATATTGGTCTGGAGCAGGACGCTGTTGCGCGAGGTCTTGTTGAGCTGGATGTCGAACTTACTTGCCAGCAATCCCTTGAACTGGGTGCCATCAAACCCCGCGGAACCGCACAACAGAGTGATCCGAGTGGGATCCAAAACAAACTCGTCGGTCGCCCAGGCGTCATAGATGGTTTTCCAGCTCACACCATCCGCATGGAAGTCTTCGAATCCGCTGGCCCGGTGCTCCGCGGGCACCATCTGGGCGTTGGTCGCGATGCGGAAGTAGCTGGAGATGAGCGGATGCTTGTTCACCTCACGGCGTAGGATCAGGGAAAGCTCGATCGAGCGGCCCACCAGCTCATACCCTTCGAGTTCTGCTTGTCGGCGGGCCACGTCGAGTGACGCGATCAACTGGAGATTTGGCGAGGTGCTGGTGTGGGCAAAGAACGCCTCTTTGAATGACGCCTCCGTGCTCTCCCAGCAATCATCATTCACCATGATGTAGGACCCCTGACGGAAGCAGGAGAGCGACTTGTGGGTCGAGGTCGTCGCATAAACCCGGATCTTTACCGCATCCGGATCGGGCAACAGATGCGTGTTGAGTAGTTGCTTCTCATTCTTCGGGTCAATTTTACCGTGCTTCTTCTTGAACTCGTTATACTCGGCTCGGTAGGCCTCGCTGGCATACTTCTCGCGCAGGGCTTCGCAGGCACCCATGGCCGAACGCATGCGATGGAAGGGCGAGAAGCGGCTGTAGGCATACCAGGCCTCATCCCAGAGGAAGACCATGTCGGGTTTGATTGCGAGCACCTCTTCCATGAAGCGCTGCACGTTGTAAACGTGGCCATCGAAGGTGCAGTTCGTGAGCAACAGCATGCGCGCGCGGTCGAGGCGTCCTTCCGCCTTTAGGTCGAGCAGGGCCTTCTTGATCGTGCGTAGCGGCACCGCGCCATACATCGAATATTCGGTCAGCGGATAGGCTTCGACGTAGAGCGGCTGACCGCCGCAAAGCACGAGACCGTAATGGTGCGATTTGTGGCAGTTCCGATCCACGAGCACGATGTCTCCCGGCCGTACGATGGCCTGCGCCGCAATCTTGTTAGAGGTGGAGGTGCCGTTCGTTCCGAAAAACAGTTGCTGGCAACCAAAGGCCCGTGCTGCCTTTTCGTGGGCGACTTTGATATTGCCCGTCGGTTCCAGGAGCGAATCCAACCCGCCAGTGGTGGCGGAAGATTCAGCCATAAAAATGTTGGCGCCGTAGAAGTGACCGAAGTCCCGAATCCAGTGTGAATTGAAGACCGACTTGCCGCGTGCCACCGGCAGGGCGTGGAAGGTGCCGATCGGACGGCGCGCGTAGTTTTTCAGGTTATTGAAATACGGCGTGTCGTAGCGCTGGTTCACCCCTCCATGAGAGCCAGGTGGATCTCCATCAGGTCTTCGATCCCATAGAAGACGCGCCGGATGTTTTTGGAATCGAGATGGCTCGCCATCTTTTCCACCGCGCCATCTATGATTAGATAAACGTCCAGCTCGGGCCGGATCTTCCGAATAGCCCGGGCGAGAGCCACTCCGTGATTTTTCGGCTCCATTGAGCCGGGTTCCAGAGAAAGATGCTGCTGCAGATAAGTGCGCAGGAGAGGCGCGTCGAATTGGGATTTGAAGCGGAAGTTGTCCCTGATCACCACCGCCTGCACATCGGCATTCAGCACCACACCGAGGATGCCGTCTTCAAAGCTCGGCACCGTGACCGCTTCATACACAAACGGGTCTTCCGGACGACGAAGCTGCCGCAGTTCGGTACGACTCTGGCGCACCTGTTCCGGCGTCGGGTCGTCACTGACAATCAGCACCTCGAAGTAGGGTTTGGTGAGATCGCCCGTGTCAAAATAGTCCTTCATCAGGCGATCGTTCCCTTCCTTCTCTCCTTCCTCGCCAACCTTCCAGGCATTCGCGGAACGGCGATACGATCCAGTGATGATTGCCTTAGCGATACGGTTGGTGATTCTCGAGAAGCTGGAATAGTCACGCCGGCTGAGCGCATCTTTCAGCGCACTCATCATCGCCTCGCCCGGATAAGCGCGGAAAGTCTCCAAGCGCACTAAGCGGCGCGAGCAGAGCTTCCACCGTGGCGAGCGTTTCCTTAGTCGAAGAGCCGGAGGAAGATTGGGCGACAAGAGTCTGGCCGGCATGAGCCAGCTCCTGCCAGCGATCACAGCGAGCCTCGCCGGCGCTAAACATGCCGACGGAATAACGGGATGGGGACTTGGATGTTTTTGACGATTGAGTAGGCATGATTTTTGTGGATTGAAATTAGTGGTTAACCATTTGCGAGGTCCGTTTCTTGTGGCGCAGAGGTCTTGCTTCGAATTCTGCCGCGCGAATAAATACCAAGTTCCGGTCTCAGGACGCCTATAGGACTTTGGTCCAATAGGAATGAACCGCTCGTGCTGCTTTCATCTCAGGTCGCCAAGCTTATGCTGCGAGCAGCGTGCCGAGACGCAACGCGAGTCGCGTGCAGTTCTTCCGGCGACTGGTTTCACGCGCTCCGAGATTCACATTTCAACGTAATGATTTAGCGCAAATGTACAGCCCGGAAGATGGCGAGGCGAAGAAAAAAATGAAGCGTTTTGTGCCCGGAATGCCTCGATCCTGCGAGCCGCTTAGGGCGAAATTCTGTTTGGTTTGATCATGGTGTTGACCGTCACGCTGACCGCCGGATTGAGCGGTCGCTGAAGGGCGCGGCCGGAGTTCGTCAGCTTCTGCTGGCCGCCATCGAGCTTTGCAATTTCGCGATGGGGATTTATTGATGCCGTCATGTACATCATGAATTTAGTGTGACCGAGGCGCGGCGGCAAGTCCGACTGATCGAGGCGGTTCAACGACGCTCGCGACACGCGCGCAGCCCTTGACGTCATCAGAACGAAATCGAGCCGGAACTTCAATCGCTGCACGGATCCCGAGGAGCGTGAAGCTTTCCAGCCGGTCGATTCTAAATCACGTGGCAGAAGGCGCGGACCACGAGACGCAAGCGCGCGGTGGCGCAAGACGACGCTTTTACGGCGCGCTTGCCTGTTTCTTGGCTGGTCTTCGTCTCGTGCCTGCCCGGCGGCAATTTCCATTTCTCATTTTTCCCAGCCGCATTTCGCGTTTGACGCGTCTCTAATTTTCTCTTGATCGCGCTCCCTCTTCTTGGTTGGCCAAAAATGGGCCCAATACGCGGGGACTAATCGTTTTGGTTACCCGGATCGGCGATGGTGGCGATCGGCCTCGTGCTCGTCGGTGTCGCGATTCTGCTGGGAGGTTAAGGATGAACCTCAAGGCGCAGACCTGGCGGCCGCTCTGGCTTCCCGCAGTTCCAGTGATCGTTAGGCGGAACTGAGGACAAACGCTCGGCCGGAGGTTGCCGACGAAACAGCGGAACACGAATGGGAAGTGCTCACTCTCTCGATTTCCACTTACCTCGCGCAGCACGCGCCGCGACTATGCTAACTCCAAACTTCAGCGGCAGATCGCGGCTGGCTGCACCTCGAAGCGCGCTACAATTATGAAGCAATCAAAACCGGGTCCGCTCTGGTTAGGCTATAATTTCAGTGTTGGAAAGAAGCTGGCGCTTGAGGCAGCGCCGATGCTCGGCGGCGTGTTTGGAGACATAACCGGGATTGCACCCGGATACACGATCTCGATCAGTTACGAGCCGTTCGAGTTCTTTACTCAAGGCGAATACTTCTTCGATGCCGCGATTCATGCCGGAAATTTTTCTATAGCTGGTCGGAACTCAGCTGCGCGCCTGTAACCTGGTTTCGTGCCGGAATAGTAATCGACCCGCACCAAGGCCCTGGGGAGCAACTTCGCGGTCCGGCGCGGCCCGCTGGTCGGATTCAGGGTAAAAGATCGATTTTACGACTTACTGGCTTAGTCCCGGGTCGCGAGATTCGACGTTCATTTTACCGTAGCCCTGAATTTTTGATTGTTCACCGGCGGCAGGCAAAGAACTGGTGAAAGACAGCGTGCGGCCGGTGTAGGGCTAAGGTCCAATATGCCAGCACGACGTTCAGCGACAGATTGGAAAACCTCCGAGGAGGTTGATCATGGACGCGACAGGCTTCCATCAAAGAACGCGTCGATCTATTCAGAGACTTTCACTGCCGAGCGGATCAAACAGGTTGGTAGACGGCTCGCTGGTCCGATCGTTTGAGACGAACGAAGCGATCGCTTATCAGGGCGCAGAAGCTACTCACTTCGGCGTCGTGTTGAGCGGGACGGTAGCGGCCTTCAGCGGTGAGCAGACGGCACGCGGCAACCGCTCGGGACTAGTTGAAGGCCGGCGATACATTCGCCGAAGCAGCGCTTGATGACGGGCAATCCATTGCTCGCCGACTTCATCGCGGAGACACACTGCGAGGTTTTGCTTGTTCCGGTATCGCTCTTTCAATCAATCATTGTCGCCGAGCCGGGCGCGGTGCGCCACATTTCCGCGGACCATCGCTGATCGGACAAGAATGCTGGCGGCCGATCCGGCGAAAACGAAGGCTGCTGCTTCAACAGGGTAACGATCCCTACGGACTCAAGCTCAAGGGCGAGAGACCCGAAAAATCCTTGTTATCAACGTCGGATCTTCTTCGCTGAAATATTCATTTTACGACACGACGGATGAATCGCGGCACGCGAAAGGTCTCGTTGAACGGATCGGCCTCGACGGCACTCGCCTGAAACATCGCGGACCGAAGGGCGAACTAAAGCGCGATCTGGAAAAAGGAGATCACGCGGCTGCCTTCAAGGCGATGATTGCGGAACTCACTTCGAAGGAGACAGGAGTTATCGGCAGCCCCAGTGAAGTGAGTGTCGTGGCGCATCGCGTTGTTCACGGCGGCGAGAAATTCACTGAAGCCACACTCCTCACCGATGAGCTCGTTGCGGAAATGGAAAAACTAAATCCGCTGGCGCCGCTGCATAATCCAGTGATCATCGCGGGCATCCGCGAGATGCGGAAGCTGTTCCCCGCTGTGCCCTCATGTGGGCGTGTTCGATACTGCGTTTCACCACACGCTCCCGGCGTATGCATTTCTCTACGGTCTACCGTACGAGTTCTACGAAAAGAAAGCGGTGCGTCGCTACGGTTTTCATGGGACCTCACATAACTACGTTGCATTGCGGGCAGCCAGAATTCTTGAAGCGAAGGCCTAACGAGTTGCGCCTTGTAAGCTGCCACCTTGGCAATGGAGCATCCATGTGCGCTGTAGATCATGGGCGCTCGGTGGATACGACAATGGGCTTCACGCCGCTGGAAGGATTGATCATGGGTACGCCGCTGCGGCGACGCTTGATCCGGGCGTGCTCGCGTTCCTCGAACGCGAGAGACAAACTTTCCGCTTCAAAGAGTGAAGATTTGTTGAACAAAAAAGCGGTCTACTGGGCTTATCGGGCGTTTCGAGCGACATGCGCGAAGTTCTTCGAGCGGCCGATCAGGGTCATCAACGCGCTTTGATCGCGCTCAAAGCCTACTGCTATCGCGTGCGAAGTACATCGGCGCTTACGTCGCATCCATGGGCGGACTCGACACGGTGATTTTCACCGGCGGTGTCGGCCAGGGAAGCGCAGTGGTTCGCGCGCTGGCGTTGCAGGGTTTGGAGTGCATGGGCATCAGGCTCGACGGCTCGCGCAACCAGGATGCGACGGGCGCAGACGAGCAGTCGCATCTCGACCGATGACTCGAAAGTGGCGGTGCTGGTCGTGCCGACAGACGAGGAACGCATGATGGCGCGCGAAGCGTTGCGCGCGCTAAGCCGCTCGTATATCACGCGCGTCCTGGAGGCGCAGAAGCAGCAACCGTTTTCTCGTCGAAATCTTCGGCACACCACATCCATCTCACCCAGGAACACGTCGAGGCGTTGTTCGGCAAGGGACATCAACTCACCAAACACGCCGACCTTTCACAACCCGGCCAGTACGCCTGCAAGGAGCAACTGACGATTGTCGGACCGAAAGGTCGCGTTGAGCGCGTCCGCATCCTTGGGCCCGCGCGCAAATGCACGCAAGTCGAGATCGCGATGACCGAGCAATTCAAGCTGGGCATTCATCCTCCTATCCGCGAAAGCGGCGACATTGCGGACACGCCTGGTTGCACGCTGGAAAGTCCGAACGGTAGCGTCCAAATCGACCGGGGAGTGATTTGCGCGTTGCGACATGTTCACATGAGCCCGGAAGACGCTCTTCGTTACGGAGTCCGCGATAAATCCTTCGTGCGCGTCCGAATCGCGTGGAAACCGCGAACTTATTTTCGGAGATGTCCTGGTGCGGGTGGACCCGAGTTTCAAACTGGCCATGCACATCGACACCGATGAAGGAAACGCTGCCAACGTAAAGACCGGCGCGCGGGGTTACATCGACGGAATCCAAAGTGAGGGATACCAGAGCAGCCAAGAACTTCAACCGAGCATCAATTCAACCCCACCAGGCGAGCCAAAAGCTGCAACTCCTAACGAGCGCTCACAACTATGATCAACACGCCCCTTAGCGCCGCAGAAGATGGGTGCGACGCTCTCACCCGATCTCAACGTCGTAAAGCAGTCGAAAGGCCCCGTGATGACACTCGCTGATGAATTCTACAAAGTGGGCCCCGGCCCTTCGAGTTCGCACACGATCGGGCCGATGCGTATCACTTACGATTTTTACCAGCGCTGCACGAAGCTGCCGGCCGACCAACTCGCCAAGGCAACCGGGCTCAAAGTCCATTTGTTCGGCAGCTTGAGCGCGACCGGCAAAGGCCACGGCACAGAGCACGCCGCGCTGGCGGGTCTGCTAGGCAAGGAACCGGCTACGGTTGATCCCCTTTTCCTCGACGAGATGAAAGCTAAACCGGAGCAAACTTATCCGGTGAAGCTGGGTGACAAAACATTCAATCTGTCGCTGGCCGACATCATTTATGACGTAACCAAAGGCGACTTTCCGCACCCAAACACCATGACGTGCAAATTGATGGGCCGCGACAAACCGATCTACGTGCAGGAGTATTATTCGGTCGGCGGCGGCTTTATCGAATGGAAGGGCTACCAACCGCCGAAGAAAGGCCAGCCAAAATATCTCTACTCGACAATGAAGGAACTGCGTCAGCACGCAGAGAAAAACAATCTTTCGATTGCGCAGGTAATCATGGCGAACGAAGTGGCTGTTTCTGGAAAAACCGAGAAACAAATCAACGCGTTCTTGGACAAGATCGCGAACGCTATGCTTGCGACGGTGAAGTCGGGCTTGTCGGTGAAGGAAGGCGTTTTGCCCGGCCCCATTAAACTGCATTCCAAAGCAGCGACTGTTTGGGAGCGCGCGCAGGATGAAAAATATGAGAGTGACCGCGCGATCGCGATGGTTGCCGCTTGCGCACTCGCTGCGTCTGAGGAAAACGCGCGTGGCCACTTGGTTATCACTGCGCCGACCAGCGGTTCGGCCGGCGTAATGCCTGCGGTTGTATATGCCCTCGTCAATAGCAAACGGCAGGTGCCCATGGAAAAAATTCGCGAGGGTCTGCTCGCCGGTTTGGCGGTCGGTTATTTGTGCAAACACAACGCGACGCTCGCCGCAGCGGAAGGTGGCTGCCAGTCGGAGATTGGCGTCGCGTCGGCGATGGCCGCTGCACTCATCGCTCAAGTGATGGGGAGCAATCCCCAGACTGTCGAGAACGCCGCCGAATCGGCCCTCGAGCATCACCTCGGCATGACGTGCGACCCCGTCGCCGGCTACGTGCAGGTTCCCTGTATCGAGCGTTGCGCCTTCGGCGCAGTGAAGGCCTGGACCGCTTTCATGATCGCCACCAACGAGATTGAGTCACGGCACCGTGTTGATCTCGACGCGACGATCAAGACTCTGGCCGACACCGGCAGAGACATGAACGCGAAGTACAAGGAGACGAGCGAAGCGGGCCTGGCTCAGAACCTCACAATTTGCTGAAAAATTATCCGAGGACGCGCGCGCTCGAAACGCAAATGGAGGTGCTAACGAAACCGCAGCTCGGCTGTGAAAGCCTGGTGCATCTTAGCGCGGTGCGCGAACTAAAACGAATTCTATGAAGCTCAAGTTTTATGGTACGCGGGGATCCATCCCCATCTGCGATGCCGGTTTTCAGCAATTCGGCGGCAACACCACCTGCCTGCAAATCACGTTCACCGATACGAACCGCATCGCCATCATTGACGCGGGCACGGGACTGCGAAATCTGGGCAGAGACCTTCGCGCCATCGGCCACAAGCAGGAACAAATCCCTATCGCGTTCACGCACTTTCACTGGGACCACATCCAGGGCTTTCCGTTCTTTGCCCCGGCTTATGATCCCAAGCAGAAAATCACGCTTCTGACGCTCGGCCGCGACCAGACAATCACCGATTTGCGGGAGATTTTCGAAGTCCAAATGCAGGCGGAATATTTCCCGGTGCAATTGGATCACATGGGAGCCAATTTCGAGTTCCTGCAAATCGCTGATGCCAGCAAACACTTCACCGGCATCAACAATGTGGCAACCGTTGTTACCGCTCAAAGGCACAACCATCCCGGCGGAGCGTATAGTTTCCGGATCGAGCGAAATGGCAAAGTGCTCGTCGTTTGCACGGATGTCGAGCATGGCGAGCAGATCGATCCGCGGCTGGTGGAATTGGCGCGCGGCGCGGACTTGTTAGTCCATGACGCGCAATACACGGCCGAGGAACTGCAGAAACAGCGCGGATGGGGACACAGCAGCTTCGATCAAGCCATGCAACTTGCGGAAATGGCCGGCGTGAAGCGCCTGGCCCTCACGCATCACGACCCCGAACACGACGACGAGTTTCTTGAGCGCATCGAAAAATTGTGTCAGGAACGGTTCCCCAATGCGGTGCTGGCCCGCGAAGGAATGGAAATCCCGATCTAGGATGCAACCTGAAGCTGCAAACTGGAGACTTCAGCTCAATAGCACCCGCTAGCCCTCGAGAACCGCGGCTTTGCCGCGGCTCCGCACGACCGGTTGATCGGTAATGATGACTGTCGTCCCCGGTGTGAGCGTGTCGTAAACCTTGGCCGCAAACTCGGGGTTGACGCGCAGGCGCGTCGCGATCTTGTCGGCAGGAACGCTGCGGCCACTGCTCGTCACGGTCATCCACTTTCGCGCGGCCCGGCCGGGAGCCAGCGAGCTTTGCCGGTCGGTCGTGCCTTCGAGGAGCGAGTAGACATGATTCCCCAGCGAACCGCGGCCACTTACCTCCACCGGAGCGCGCCCGATGACATTGCCGTTGCGATAAACGTAGATCGCTTTATCGGCCGCGCTGACTACCATCGTGATCGGGCCGCTCGCGCTGCGTTCTGGCTTCCAGTCGTACTCATTGCTCGCGAGCGGACGCACCATTGCAGATGAGAGATCCTTCGGCGCCAGCAGTAGTCCGGGGCTCGAGGCGAGGTGCGGCACCGGGACCTTGCCATCGCCCACCACGACGGTCCCGCCCGTCGCCGTCGCGCTGAAAAGCAACTGCGAGAAATCATACGGCATGCGGATGCAGCCGTGGCTGGCGGGGTAGCCGGGAGATTCCCCGAGTGCATGCAGATGCCGGTGTCGGTGAGCCGCTGCATGTTGGGCATCGGCGCATTGTCGTACTTTTTCGAATAATACTCCTTACTCTTGCCGAGAATACTGAAGACGCCGCCCGGCGTGGAGTGGCCCTTCGAGCCAGTGCTCACGCTCGAGCGGCCAATGAGGATGCCGTTGCGATACACGTGCATGGTCTGCTCGGGAACGCTCACCAGGCACCATGAGCGGACCGCTCGGAGAGAGCTGCGGTTTCCACCAATACTCGCCCGGCTTGAGTTGGCCGGTTGGTTTTCCGGTGGGCGTGCCTTTGGTATGAGACGACGGTTGTTGCATCGCCTGCACTGTGGTGAGCAGGGCGACGCAGAGAGCGAGGATTTTCAGGAATTTCATGAGATGATTAGAGACGTGAGCTGCGATTAGAGCAGAAAGCCCCAGCATCCTCAATAAGACTTTCGTCCCATGCCGCGACCTGGACCGTCGGCCGGGACGATCAGCAGTCCAGTATTCGTCTTTTTGACTAGATCGAAATGACGCCTAATGGGAGGCGCCGGTTTATCTTCGAGTTTCAAAATCTCCGCCGGCACACCCAGCCAGACGGCTGCCGTCGCGCGGTCGCGAAATGCGCGCGCATCGATCGGCGTTTCCTTCATCAGACTTTCGTATAGGCGGGCAATGCCAAAACCGACCCAATCTTCGCTAAACAAGGCCGACTTCACCGGCGTGACCCCGGCGAATTGCTCTGCCCGCTTCCGCGCAAACTCAAAAACATGACTGGTGCGAACTGCCACGCATCGTTAATCGACTGAAATCAACGAATCTCTTTAACGGCGCGTGACGCTTTTTCGATATGCACAGAGCCATTCACCAATCTCGTCCAGCAGACTGATCATCCAGTACGCCTTGTGGTTGCCAGGCAATCAGATCATGAGCGGGATATTGCCGCAGATGAGCCGGCCCAGGGATAATCCTGGAAGCCGGCAAAGGTTCCGAATCATCAGTTGGATTGTCAGGCATAACGGCTATCTGCGAGCGTGCGCCGCGCACCTGGCCGGGCGCACTCTCTCTTTCACCCTAATCTCTAGGCTTGCTTAAGGGCGTCTCGAACGGCAGCGATAAATTTTTCGTTATCCAAGGGCTTGATGAAAAAACCAGCGGCACCGGCCCGCATCACGGTGGCTTCGGCGGCGTGATCCTCATGACCCGTAATGAAAATCACACGAGTCTCGAGGCGATCTCGCACACAGGTGTGCTAGTAATTCCATTCCCGTCATCCGTTCCATCCAGATATCCAGGACAACAAGTCGCACAGTGATTTGTCGCCATTTCATTGAGAAAATCCTCTGGATCGCCAAAGGCACGTACCTTGAATCCCTCCAATTCGAGCAGGCGACTGATGGATTTGCGCATCGATGGATCGTCGTCAACGACATAGCATATCTCCTCGGAGGTAGTTGGAGAAGAGTCAGGCGCCGGCTTTGTTCCAGTTGTCTGGGTCATAGATGCGAAGAACGCTGCCGAATTAGACAGCGTCAGTCAGGCAAATGGAAATGAGACTTTGGTCTTATGCCCTGCGGTCGACGGCACCTTCGATCACGAATACCGATGGATCTGGCGCCATCATGTTTTCTTCTTTACCGGCAAAGTAAAATAGAAGCGCGCGCCGCCATCGGCGACATTCTCCGCCTGGATGTCACCGCCATGAGATTCTACGATGGAGCGCACAATTGCCAATCCCATTCCCAGCCCCTGTTCCTTGGTGGTAAAGAACCGGTCGAACAAGCGTTCGTGCACTTCAGTGCGAATGCCTGTGCCATGATCGCGAACGCTCAAGCGCACTTCACTGTCGCCATTGCCAGCCGTGCTAATCTCTACCTTGCGTCTGTCCGGTGGTGTCTGCCGCATGGCATCAAGAGCATTACTGACCAGGTTCACCAGGACCTGCTGAATCTGGACCGGATCTCCTCGATCAGTGGCAGGTCCTTGGCCAGCGATGTTTCTACCTCGCAGGAATAGGCCACTGCATCAGGCCTGACGATATGCGCTACTTTAGTGACCAGCTCATTCAGATTAATTCGGCGCAGGGTAGGATCGCTTTTCTTAATTGTGTTACGCACGTTGCGGATGATATCGTGGGCGCGGCGCCCGTCTGCCTCCACGTCGACAAGGATCTCGCGCAACGTTCCAGGGTCCTCCTTACCCTTGTCGATAGACCGCATTCCAGCATTCGCATTGGCTGATGATGGCCGAGAGCGGCTGATTCAGTTCATGGGCGAAGTGAGGCAGTCATCTCACCGAGTAAGCTAACGCGGCTAAGCAGGTTAATTTGTCCGCGTTGCCGGTGTGCCTCGTCCTCCGCCTGCTTTCGCTTGGTGATATCGACCGAAACGCCTAGCAACCGCGTTAGTTCCCCTTTTTCGTCGGCAAGGCAACGAGCGCGTTCACCGATCCATCGGATGGCTCCGTCGCGCAGGGGAACACGATACTCAAGTTCGTAATCGCCTTTGGTAGCGATAGCCTTTTTGATCGCGGCATCGCGCGCGGCGCGATCGTCGGGATGCACACGCGCTTGAAAGTCTTCGTGTGTCGGCGCATCACCATCTAGTTGAAGTAGAGTGCGTACCTTGTCCGAGACCCACAACTCGTTGGTAACCGTGTCCAATTCCCACACACCGTGCTGCGCGGCTTCTGCCGCCAGCGCGACGCGTTCTTCGAATTGACGCAGCGTTGCGTCCTTCTTCAATAAATCAGTGATGTCCACGCAGGCCCCGACATAGCCGCGGAAATTCCCGCGCGGGTCCATAACGCGGCGCTCCTTGATCGGTAATCCAACGATATTCTCCATCGGAGTTCTTCAGGCGATATTGCATGACGAATGGTTCGCGCGCATCGACGGCGGGGCGGTAGGTCTGAGAAATCTTCGCCAGGTCATCCGGATGGACGCCTTCCTTCCAGCCGTTACCAAGTTCCTGCTCCATGCTTCGCCCGGTAAACTCGAGCCAGGCTTTGTTGAAATAAGTGGAAGCTTGTCTTCGCCCGACACCCAGATCAGGGACGGGCGCAGCATCGGCCATGGTCTGAAAACGTGTTCTCGCTTTCAGTTAAGAAACGCTCCGCCCGGCGGCGTTTCACGAGATTAGCCAGCAAACCGGTGATAAGCAGTGCTTGCAGAATGCAGATCGAAATACCGGCTGATGATCCACGTCCGGTAGCGATCCCAAACCGTCGGCTCGCGGAACAAGACCGTGCTGCCGGGCGGCAGTAGTTTTCGTCGATCTTCCATCGCTGGAGCTCGCGCCAGTCGTAACGCGGAGGCAGACGCTCGATCATGGTTGGAGGAAAACTGGATGCCGGTTCGCCACGCAAAATGCGAATCGCGATCTGCGCAGCCTGCCTTCCCGACGCGCTCGCTCTGGTAAAGACGCCCACCAACGATCCCTAAACCGAGTTGATGATCGAAGATGCCGTTAATCGGAGCGCGCGCCACGGCATGGAGCCGTTGCAGCGCCTCATCGCCGTTGATGGTCACACCTCCGGCATCGCGCAGCAGCAGGAGAAAAAAATGTAGGAATCTGGCGGCAACGTCGAGACCCGCTCCTGCATTTGCTTGAAGGAGAGATCGCTGAAGTAGGTGAAGTTAATCCGGCCTGCGAACGGCTCGGCTGCCTTTGAAACACGCCCTGCCAAAGACGTTCGAGCGGCGTTGCGCCCACTATGACCACGATATTTTTGTCGCGGGCGCGATTTGCAGCATGTCTTCAAGGAAGCCGGGAATTTCATATATCTGCCCGACGTAGGCTGCGTTCTTGTCCAACGCGCCCGGCGGCAGTAACCGGCGATCGGCTGAGGCGTAAAGGATGGGGGTTTCCGGAAAAAGACGGTCGCGATAGGTAGCCACGAAGATCGCGGCAGGGTGACCCGATCGGCACGACGAGGTCGGGCTGCCATTTAGCCTGGCGCTTTTGCAGATAATCAACAATCGCCTCCTGCATGTCGCGGTCGGGATAACGCGCCATGTCCAGCGAGACCTCGTCGAGATCGACGCGGTCACCCATCTTGCCCACCAACTCGGTCTCGAACGCCGTGGACTCGACCGTGAAAGGCGGCGCGGCGCTGCCAAAGGAATGGACAAGCAGAACCCGCTTCGGCTCATCTGCCGCCGCGTTTTTCACCCCGAGGAACGCCATTGCCGCAATCGCGACAAGGACGAGAGAATTGCGCGCGCCGCACTTTCCAGATGTCACATAACCGTAACGTGCCAGGCAATAGGCAGCTTTGACGCTACCCCCGTCGCAGCGCTCGCTCGCGGCGTCCTCGATACACAGAGACCGGCCGCCCAAGCGTGATTGTTCCAGTTCACGAAAGGCTGATGTGCCCTATCCTAACACGTCGGGACGGGCGGGAGAAGCACGCTTTGGAGTGAGATTAGACTTCCGTGCTACGAAAATTCGCTCGATGCGGCTCGCCCGCCATCATGTTGTCTTAATTACCGGCAAAGTAAAATGGAAGCGAGCGCCGCCATCGGCAACATTCTCCGCCGTCGATTTCACCGCCATGAGATTCCACGATGGAGCGCACAATTGCCAATCCCATTCCCAGCCCCTGTTCCTTGGTGGTAAAGAACCGGTCGAACAAGCGTTCGTGCACTTCAGCGCGAATGCCTGTGCCATGATCGCGAACGCTCAAGCGCACTTCATTGTCGCCATTGCCAGCCGTGCTAATCTCTACCTTGCGTCTGTCCGGTGGTGTCTGCCGCATGGCATCAAGAGCATTACTGACCAGGTTCACCAGGACCTGCTGAATCTGGACCGGATCTCCTTCGATCAGTGGCAGGTCCTTGGCCAGCGATGTTTCTACCTCGCAGGAATAGGCCACTGCATCAGGCCTGACGATATGCGCTACTTTAGCGACCAGCTCATTCAGATTAATCCGGCGCAGGGTAGGATCGCCTTTTCTTAATTGTGTTACGCACGTTGCGGATGATATCGTGCGCGCGGCGCCCGTCTGCCTCCACGTCGACCAGGATCTCGCGCAAGGTTCCAGGGTCCTCCTTACCCTTGTCGATAGAGCGCATTCCAGCATTCGCATTGGTGATGATGGCCGAGAGCGGCTGGTTCAGTTCATGGGCGAGCGAGGCGGTCATCTCACCAAGCAAGCTAACCCGGCTAAGCAGGTTGATTTGTTCGCGATGACGGTGTGCCTCCTCGTGGGCTTCGCGCAGCGCTTGCTGTGACCGCTTTTCGTCCTCCAGCAGCACGCTTAGGAACATGAGAGGAGTGCCCGTAACGATGAGAAACATCTGCAAGGCGAGCGCATTTTCCGCCGGACTCTGGAGCAGAAACGGACCACGTCCGTGCATCGCCCCCAAATCGCTTCAAAGGTGACCACCAGCATGGCCGCGCTGATTCCGCCCAGTCCGAAACGCAACGCCGCCCAGATTAGCAGCGGGATCGGCGCGTAGAGTAAAGCCGGCGAGGTGTCCGGTCCGGCCGGCACAATGGCAAAACATACGCGCCGACAATCATGATTCCCAATGCCAGCAAACTTCCCTCGAGCAGGCGCACCGTCTTCGTTCTACTTCCGCGACGCGACAAGCGCTCGGCGACGAGCAAAAGTGCCGGGACTAACACGACCGCAGTGACTCCGTTGGAAATTCCCAGGTTACGCCATTCAACCCAGTAATCAGTTCCGAAACCGTTGGAGATGGTAAAGGCCGCGCCCCAGAACGCCGTGCCGAAGGGAACGATGATCACGGCAATCAAGACGAAAACAATGGCGTCGCGCAGCGTAATTTTGTTTAAAGGCGACTTGATGAAAAGACGAATCCCGGCCGCGGCCAACACGTTTTGCACGGCATCGAAAGCCTCGCAGTGCAAAGCGTAAAGCACCGGCCAGTGCGCCTGCTGCGTGGCGACGAAATGAGCCAGGATTGTGGCGAGAGTGTACGCCCACCAGTGCCGCGTTGGCACCAACAGCAGAAATGACGACCAGAACAGCGTGCGGCGGAAAAGAAGAGAAACTTTGCTATTGGGAAAGCAAAGGGCCCACGCAATCTCTGTCGCCACATAATAGGCGAGGCCAGTTAGGAAAACCTGGAGTACGATCCGGCCGCACGATTCAGCCTTTTTCTTCTCGGTGCTGCTCATTCGAATGAGTGAACCGCGACTGGCGGCGCGGCACCGCTAAACGAGTGGACAGTGAGAATACGCTTCGATTCCGCCGCTGACGCTTTATTCGTGAAGAGGAATGGGATTGCTGCACCTACCGCGGCGGCAGGGGAGAATTGCACGCGCTGTACGTTCCAGATGTCACGTAATCGTAACACTCCTCCCAGTGGCCGCTTTGCCGCTGCGCCCTTCGCAGCGCTGGCTGGCGGCGCCTCCCATACACAGAGACCGGCCGCCCAGGCATGATCGTTCCGGTTCACGAGAAGGCTGTGAATGAGCATCATGTGTAACACGCTGGGAGTCGAATGAAAAACGCGTTGTGGAAGTGGTATCGACTTTCGTTCTCCGGAAACTCGCTCAACGCGACTCGTCCCGTTACGACCAAACAGCGATGGAATTCCAGCCGTTGCTGGATCAGGTCGCCGGGAAGCCGGAGCAGGTCATGAACAATTAATCGCTGACAAAACCCGGAACATTGGGTCCAGCTTACATGCACGGGGCAATCGAGGAAATGTCAGAGAGCGTGCACGACGAAAGTCCAATAGCTTTTCGCCGGAGAACACTGCGATGATTCCACGCGTTGGACTACGATGGCGTCGGAAACCAACACTGCGCAGCGAAGCGGCGGGGCAAGCAATTACAATGACCTTCGTTCGCGACGAATTTCTAGACAAACGCACAGCTGAAGACGTATAAGGCCGAAAAGGGGAGTTGATAAACCATGAAAACAAAACATTCACTCATCCGTTTTTATGCGAAGCCGCGTCGGCCTTGCGGCAGACACTTCGTTCCGCTCATTGCTCTCGCGCTCCTGGCACTGCCGTCGCGTGCCCACGCCTCGTTTCTCCACGGTGAGACGCTCGATACAGTCGCGGGCGCCATTGCGTGGTTCGCGTTCATCCTCGTCCCGCCCGTCTTGATCGGGGCCTTCCTGCTGGTCCATATCCTCCCCGAAAAGGTTGCCGAAAAGCGGCACCATCCGCAGCTCGGGGCTATCAAGTGCCTGTGCCTGCTCTCGCTTTGCTTCGGCGGACTGCTCTGGCCACTCGCCTGGCTTTGGGCCTACTCGAAGCCAGTTTTCCACAAGATGGCGCACGGCACGGATGTCGATCTCTCGCACGAGCAGACGGGTGGGGAAAAATCCGCCACCAGTGAACTCCGAACAACTCCGCGCCCGCGTCGCAGAACTCGAAGCGGAGATTAAAGGAGGGAAGGCGTAATGGAAGTCATCCTGCTTGGCATCTACGGGTTCTTCGTCTGGCTCATTTTCTATAAATTCAAGTGGCTGCCCATGAACTTTACCGCCGCGTGCATTGTCATCACGCTGCCCATCGTGGCAATGATGGCTCTTTTCCTCCTTCTGAACATCGCCGCGCCCGCAACTGACGACGTGCGCGCGATGAATTATGTCATCCCGATCGTTCCGCGCATAACCGGTCAGGTGACCGAGGTGCCGATTGAACCAAACCGGCCGATCAAGAAAGGCGACGTGCTTTTCAAGATCGACCCGATACCCTTCGAGGCGGCGGTTAAAGCCGCCGAAGCCACGATACGCGGATTGCAGGATCAACTCAAAAACGCGACGGCCAAAAAAGCGGCATTGACTCCGCGGATCGATCTGGCGAAAAAGCGCGTCGAGCAATTCACGGCACTCGCCGCGACCGGGGCCGGGAAGCGGGCCGACCTCGAGCAGGCGCAAAGCGACCTCGGCAATCTTGAAAGCGAATTCCTCGCCGCCGACGCGACGGAAGCGCAGGCCGGGGCGCAGATTCTCAAGGCCGAAGCCGACCTGCGCGATAAGAAATTCGACCTCGAGGGCTGCGTCCACCTTGCTCCCTCGAACGGGCGCGTGGCCAACCTTTCCCTGCAACCCGGCGTACGCGCGACCCAGTTCGCGACAATGCCCGTGATGAGCTTCATCCAGGAGGACGATCCGTGGCTGCTGGCATTCTACCGGCAAAACGAACTGCGCTACGTCGAACCCGGCGACGAAGCGGAAATCTTTATGAAGGTGTATCCGGGCCGCATCATCAAGTGCAAGGTCGATTCCATCCTTTGGGCGACGGCACAAGGCCAGCTGCCAATCAACGGCAACCTCCCCAACACCGCGCCCATGTCGGCACCCGAACAGCGCATCGCAGTGCGACTGCTCACAGAAGGGAAGGATAAAGACGTCTTCCTCGCTGCTGGCGCCCGCGGTGGGGGAGCGATCTACACGAACGATATTACGGCGATCCAGATCCTCCGTCGCGTGATCGTCCGCATCGCGGCCAAGTTCGACTGGTTCGTCATCAAACACCTCTCCGCTCTCTTCGGCGGCCACTAAGGATCGAAACGATGAACGCTCGGCGCTGCACCCTGCTTCTTGTTACCGCCAGCAGCCTCGTGCTTGCCAGCTGCGCGATTAGGCAGCCGCCCGTTGGTGCTGACATCATGCCTGAGCGGACTCGCGCGAAGATCCCGGGAAGCTGGGCCGGCCCGCATCGCAGCGGCGACCGTGGTGCCGAACTGGATCCGCAATTTTGGCGATCCGGAGCTGACCGCGCTAGTTGCCGATGCCGTGGAGCGGAATCCCGATCTGAAAGCTGCCGCCGCCCGCGTGGAAGCATCGCGCGCTGCTGTGCGCGTTGCGGCATCATCACTCTACCCGCGGATCGCGATGAAGGGATTGGGCGAGCGCCAGGGACAGCGACTTAGCGGCGATCTCGGTCGCGACATTAATCCGCCGTCCTTCGGGAGCGGGGGAACGGAGGACAGCGGCGGCGCGGGACTCGACACCAGCATGGATTCAACGTCACAACGTTGGGTGTATGGGCTTCGCAGCCGGTGCCGCATGGGAGGCCGACGTGTGGGGGCGCATTCGCTCGAAAAAGCTGCCGCCAGGGCGGAAAGCTATGCGCTGGAAGCCGACTACGAATTTGCCCGGCAATCTCTGGCCGCTGCGGTGGCGCGCGCGTATTTCACTACGATCGAAGCCGGGCAACAGGAAGCGAACGCACAGGAAACGCTCGATATCTACCATGAGTATTCGAAACTCACCGACGAGCGCAAACAGCAGGGTTTTGCCAGTGACTTCGACGTGTCGCAAATTACATCGCGCACCGCCGCCGCCGAGGACGCGCTCTACGCCGCACAGGCAGCGCGGGCGCAGACAATTCGCGCTATTGAGGTCGTCACCAGTCGCTATCCTGCCGGCAGATTTGATGTGCGACGTTCTTTCCCCGGCCAACCGAGAAGCGTCCCCGCCGGTATTGCCCGCGCAAATCCTCGAACGCCGTCCGGACCTCATCGCCAGCGAGCGCCGCTTCGCCGCCGCTTTTCACAGGTGAACGAGGCGCGCACCGCCCGTCTGCCGCGCTTTGTGCTCAGCGCCACGAGCGGGCTCGGAACCGCGGACACTCGACGGAGTCGGCGCGCTCGATGCCCTCGTCTGGAGTTTCGCCGGTGGGATCACGCAACCGATTTTCTTTGGCGGTGAACTCAAGGCTGCGCAAGATATTCGCACCGCCGAGCAAAAAGCCGCGGCCGCGACTTACGTGGGCCACGCGTTGCGCGCGTTCCAGGAAGTGGAAGATGCACTCGCCGGTGATTACTATCTGCGCAAACGCGAAGGCGCGCTTGGCACCGTAGTTTCCAGCAGTGCTGAATCGGTGAAGTTCAGCAAAGAACAGCTCGAGCAGGGCCAGATCGACATGTTCACCGTCCTGCGTCTCGCCGGGGAAAATCTCGTAGCGAAAGTCCAACTCACTCAAATCCGCGCTTCCCGCCTTCGCGAACGTGTGAATCTGTATCTCGCTCTCGGCGGTGACTTCGAAGGAACGAGCGCGCTGGCAAAATAAGTTCCTCAAAATTGCGATAAGAACGCCAGTTAATGCGCACGATTACCAATGATTATCACGATGCGCAGATTTTGAATCTCGGTTCCGGCAGCGAACGCGGACCCTATCTGGTGACGCAAACCGGCGTCGCGCCACGCGATCGCGTTACCGAAGACACGTATGTTCGTGCTCCGCCCGGATGGATTCTGGGTCGATTTCAACGCCTACGCTTCGCAGGGCAAGCCTGAAGCCATGGACGAGATTGTCTTCTCAACCACGACGCAAGTAATGGAGACGTTTGGGAAATTGTTCGGCGCGCCTCGTGTTCTCGACCTGCCGGTTAATGAAGAGGGACTTAAGGCTTGGATCGAGCGCCAGGAGCATGGCGACCCGCTGGAGGCAGCTCGCGCGTGGGCCAAAGATTACAAGATCCGCCATCGGAAAGACCGAGGTCGTTAGGGCCGCTGTTCAAGAGGGCCGGAGGTTGCCGCCATGAATGCACCATCTCTCGCTCGACTGATTCCGGCTTTCAGTTGGTTGCGTGCCTACGAGCGAAGCTGGTTGCGGACGGATATTTTCGCCGGCATTACGCTCGCCGCATATCTGCTTCCCGCCGGTTTGGGAGACGCATCTCTGGCCAATCTGCCGCCCGAGGCTGGACTTTACGCCTGTCTGTTCGGTGGACTCGTCTTCTGGTTGTTTTGTAGTTCGCGGCACACAGTTGTCACTGTCACTTCTGCGATCTCGTTGCTCGTTGGTGCGTCCACTTGGCGAAATCGCAGGTGGCGATACCACGCGCTTTGGCGCACTCGCTGCGGGAACCGCTTTGCTTGTTGCATTCATCGCGTTCATCGCCTGGCTCGTCAAAGCAGGCGTCATTGTAAATTTCATTTCCGAAAGCGTGATGACCGGCTTCAAATGCGGCGTCGCCCTCTTTCTGGCCAGCACGCAACTGCCCAAGCTCTTCGGCTTTCACGGCGCGCATGGAGATTTTTGGGAGAACAGCGGCCATTTCTTCAAGCATCTGCACGAAACAAATCCTACATCGCTCCTTGTCGGAGGAACCGCGCTGGCTGTGCTCATTTTGGGAAAGATTTTCCTGAAAAACAAACCGGTAGCGCTGTTCGTAGTCATTGGTGGTATCGTGGCCGCTTCTGCACTCTCGTTAGGCGAGCGTGGCGTAAAGCTGCTCGGCAACATCCCGCAGGGATTGCCTCCGATCGGCCTGCCCGCCGTTTACTGGCACGATCTTAACGAACTGCTTCCGCTAGCCTTTGCTTGCTTTCTGCTCGGCGCTGTGGAAACCGCAGCCATCGGGCGAATGTTCACTGCCAAACACGGCGGACGGTTTAACGCCAATCAGGAATTTCTGGCGCTTGCGGCTTCAAACCTGGCCGCAGGACTCGGGCGCGGATTTCCGATCAGCGGCGGCATGTCGCAATCACTCGTCAACGAAGGGGGCGGTGCACGCACACCGCTGTCAGGCGCGCTCGCTGCAGGAATGATTTTAGTTGTCGTCCTCTTCTTCTCGCACCTGTTAAGCGCGTTGCCCCAGCCGGTATTAGCAGCTGTGGTGCTTGTCGCCGTTGCAAGTTTGTTCAAGCTCTCAACGTTGAAACAACTCTGGCGCGTGGACCGCGCTGAATTCGTCGTAGCAATGGCGGCCATTCTCGGTGTTCTCAGCTCGGGCCTGCTTCGCGGCGTGATGATCGGCGCAATCATTTCGCTGGTGCAACTGTTGCGAACAGCGTCCAGACCGCACGTGGCTTTTCTCGGGCGCATTCCAGGCACTCGCCGTTTCTCGGATCGCGAACGTCATCCAGACAACGAACTCATTTCCGGTGCCCTGATCTTTCGGCCGGAATCAGGTCTCAGTACTTCAACGTGGACCATGTCTGCGAGTCGATTCTGAAACGCGTGCACGCTGAACCGACGCCACCGAAGTTGGTTGTGCTCGATCTCTCCGCTGCGCCGCGCTTGACTTGCAAAGCGCTCACGCTCTTGCCGGCATGGCCGATGAATTGACCGCCGAGCGCATCCGGTTCCAAGCGGTCGAAGCACGCTCTTCCGTTCGTGACCGGCTCCGTAACGAGGGTGTGGATAGTAAATTGGGCGGCATCAATCGCTTCAAAAGTGTCGCAGACGCGATCGAAGATTTTCAGAAAACCTCCGATCAATAGCCATGAGAACATTAACACCGCGATGATCACTAACCTTTTAATCGGCTCGGGCCTGGTTGCGATAACTGTAATAATTCACGCCATGGGCCTCGGCATGGTGTTAAGCCACGTGTTGCACTCCAGCGCGCGGCCGGATACACGCTTCTGGCCAATTGCATGGCTGTTGATTCGCATCGCGTGGTTCCTGATTGTCATTCACTTCATTGAGATCGCCGTCTGGGCGCTGTTTTTCTGGTTGCATAAATGTCTGCCCGACCTCGAGTCGTCGTTCTATTTTTCCGGTGTTACCTACGCCACGATCGGTTACGGGGACCTGGTGCTGCCACAAGAATGGCGACTATTCGGGCCAGTGGAGGGATTGACTGGCATTCTGATGTGCGGGCCTCGACGGCATTCTTCTTCGTCATAGTGAGCAGAAATATTCTTCAACGCATGGACGATGTTGACCCAAATCTGACTGCGTGAAAATGCGATCTGATCCGGCGGGTTCGCCAAACCGAGAGCCACAGGAAAAAAGAGATGGGTTGAGCCTGTCACGGCTTTGCTGATGGCGCTCGCGACACTCAGCACGGCATGGTGCTCATATCAGTCAGCGGCCTTCACTCGAAGGAGTAATCGGCTGATGAATGAATTTAACTCCCTGGAGCGCCGTGCGAGTCTGCACACGATGCAAGGGATGCAGCAGGCGACGATTCACACCGCGATGTTCATGGAATTCCTGGCGGCGAAGCACGACGGCAACGAAAAGCTCGCGAACTTTTACGTCGAACGTTTTCCACCCGATGTGCGCAAGGCTTACGACGCATGGCTGGCGCAGAAGCCTTTTGAAAATCCGAAGGCCGATCCGCACCCTTTCGTGCCGAACCTCTACGAAGTGCGGGGAACGCGCGAGGCCGCCGAGGCCAACGCTAAGGCTGCAAGCAGCCTGCAGGCATCGCGCAACGCCAGCAGCGTTTCCGGTCAATACCTCGCGAACACTGTTTTGTTTGCCACAGTGCTTTTCTTCGCCAGCGCCTCGGGAAAGTTCGAGCAGCGCAGAGTGCGTGTCGTCGCATTCGCTTTTGCTGTGGCGGTTTTCCTATTTGCCGTTGTGCGGATAACCATGCTCCCGCTGTGACTCGGCATACACACTGAGTCGAAAACCAAAACATGAAACTACACCTCTCTAACAACCCAGGCCTGTTGCACCTTCGTCGCCGCGCTCATCCTAACGATTGTCTCAGCTGCATCAGCTGCGCCAAATCCCGAGCGTGACGTGTTCTTTGGCGAGACACACGTCCATACCAGCTGGTCCTTCGACGCTTATACCTTCGGCAATACCTTAGCTGGCCCGGAGGATGCGTACAAGTATGCGCTCGGCCAACCAATCAAGCATCCGGCGGGTTATGAGGTCAAAATCACCAAGCCGCTTGATTTCATGGGCGTGACCGATCACGCCGAGTATGTCGGCACCGTACAACTCGCGAACGATCCCGCGTCTCCAATTAGTAAATTACCCATCGCTGAAAAACTGAAAGTGCGGGGACCGGAGGACATTCAGAAAGTCTATCATGTCATTGGAACTTCGCTTCTTAAAAACAGAGCCAATTAAGGAACTCGTTAGTCCCGAGGTAGCTGGGAGCGTTTGGAAGGAAATCATCCGGATCGCCGACAAATACAACCAGCCAGGAAAGTTTACCACCTTCGTCGCTTACGAATGGAGTTCCACGCCGAATAACCGGAATCTGCATCGTAATGTTATCTTCAAAGACTCGACTCACGTCCCCGCTGCGCCATTTAGTTCACTCGATTCGCAACATCCCGAAGACTTGTGGGCCTGGATGGATGCGCAGCGCAAGCAAGGCAACGAACTGTTGTGCATTTCGCACAACGCGAACCTAAGCGATGGCATCATGTTCCCGATCGAGGTGGATAACAAAGGCCGCCCGATCGACGCGGCCTGGGCGCAGGAGCGGGTCAACAACGAGCCTTTAACGGAGATCCATCAACTAAAAGGAACTTCGGAAACTAACCCGCAGCTTTCGCCTAACGACGAGTTCGCAAATTACGAGATTCTTAATTATCTGCTCGGCGGAGAGGAGCGCGCGCCTAAGATTCACGGCAGTTACATCCGGGAAGCGTGGGAGAACGGTCTGGCGATGGAGGAAGGCCGCGGTTACAACCCTTACAAGATGGGCGTGGTCGGCGCGAGCGACTCGCATAATACCGCCTCGGGTTATGTTCAGTCGGACTATTTCGGCGGCCACGGCATGATGGACGCGACCGATAAGAATCGCTTGAGTGGCAAGAAGGAACTCGGTCTGGATGTCGCGCAGCTGAGCACGTCTGGCCTGGGAGGCGTGTGGGCCGAAGAAAACACGCGTGCATCGCTTTTTGATGCCATGAAACGCAAGGAAACCTTCGGCACCAGCGGAGTGCGCATCAAGGTGCGGTTTTGGCGGTTACGATCTGACCGCTGACATGCTGAATGATAAACAGTGGGTAAAGGCCGCCTATGCCAAAGGCGTGCCCATGGGCGGCGATCTACCGCCCGATCAGGCTGGAAAGCCGCCATCGTTTCTGGTCTGGGCAGTGAAGGATCCTGACGATGGTAACCTTGATCGAATTCAGATCATCAAAGGCTGGACGAAACAAGGTCAGATCTTTGAGAAGGTTTACGATGTCGCGTGGTCGGGCGATCGCAAGCCGGATCCGCAAACCGGCAAGGTGCCGCCAGTCGGCAGATACCGTCGATATCAAGGACGCGAGTTACAAGAATACGATTGGCGCGACGGAGTTGAAGAAAGGCTGGACCGATCCTGAATTCGATCCGAGCCAGCACGCGTTCTACTATGCGCGTGTCATTCAAATCCCGACTCCCCGCTGGACAACCTATGACGCAAAGAAACTGGGCGTCCCGCCGCTGAGCAGTGTTCCGGCCTCTGTGCAGGAGCGGGCTTGGACGTCGCCCATCTGGTTTTCCCAACAAAGGATGCCGCTAAAAAAGCGGCTGCTGGGATGACGGTATCGCATGCTTAAGGAGCAAGGTGCCACCGCTTTGGACGACGCTGCGTTGAAGGCGTTGATTGTAGGGAAAACGCTCAAGATTCGAAACAATGTCACTAAACAGGAATACGAAATCCTTTACGGCACAGATGGGCGCCGCCTGATTACCAAGATCGACGGCAAGCAGCCGCAAGCCGGGGAGATGTGGGACGTCTGGGGCAGCGGTGAACCAGGATCGCCGGCGCCTTATGAGATCAAGGATGGACGGATCGTGACAACGCTGTCGGGAACTCCGTTCGAAGTTATGGTCTACAAAGTAGGCGACAAATACATGGCCGCGCGCAGCAACGAGTTCGGCTATGCAAACTACGAAGTTGAAGCAGCCGACTAACGATACGGACTTCAAGACTGAGGGAAAGTCACCATTCCTATATGAAAAAGGAATTTCAGTTCTTTACGGTGGCATTAGTCGTTGGGCTCGCGAGCCGCTTCTGCATTTTCTACTGATCGGAGCGGCCCTGTTTGTCATCTATCATTGGCTTAATCCAACTGCGGCTAACTCGGATACCTCGCGAAGAATTGAGCTGACTAACGATGACATTCGGCAGCTTGAAATAAGCTGGACTGCGCAGTGGCAGCGCCCACCGACGCCGGAAGAGATGCGCAACCTGGTGGAGGACAAGGTGCGCCAGGAAATCCTTTACCGTGAAGGACTGGCGCTCGGTCTGGATCGAGGCGATACGATCGTCAAACGTCGTTTGGCCCAGAAGATGGAATTTCTGGCCGACGATGTATCGGCGTTGCGCGATCCGTCGCTCGATGAATTAAAGAAATGGTACGCGAAAAACGGATCACAGTTTTCGCTGCCTTCGCGAATTACGTTCCGGCATCTTTACTTCTCACCGGACAAACGCGGCGCGCAGGCGCGTGATGCGGCCGCGAGCGCGCTGGCAAAACTGCCAGATAAATCAGCAGCTACGATCGACCTAACGACTTTAGGCGATCCATTCATGTTTCAAGACCACTACGGTGAACGCACGCCCGACCAGGTAGCAAATGTGTTCGGCACAAAGTTTGCGGAAGAGTTGTTTAAGTTAAGCGCCTGGTAAGTGGAACGGACCGGTGGAGTCCGGTCTCGGCTGGCATCTTGTTTGGGTGGATTCGATCACCCCGGGACGCACGCCTGAATTCGAAGAAGTTGATATATCGCAAATAAAATCGCAATGGCTTTCGGCGCAACGCGCAGAAACCAAGCGCGAACTATTCGCGGCTATGAGAGCACGTTACGAGATCGTCCTCCCGCGTGGCCAACAATCGGTCGCCGATACGACTTCCTGGCACGGCACGCCGATGAACGAGGCGATTCGACATCCGGCCTGGCGCTATCGATTACTTATAAATCTGTTTCTCGGTATCATCGCTTTCGCCTCAGCCGCGAATGCGCATGAATCGCGTCCCGCCTATCTCGAAATCGACGAGACAGCGCCCGGGCGTTACGATGTGATCTGGCGCACACCGCTCAACGCCGGAATGCGTCTCCCGATTGCATTGAAATTTTCCGAAGGCGTAAGCAATGTTACCGAGCCTGCGGTTCGCGAACTACCGGACTCACTGGTCGAGCGCCGCATCATCAAGGTAAGCGACAGTATAGCCGGGAAGCGGATCGATTTTGTCGGATTGCAAGCAACCATCACTGATGTGCTCGTCCGGGTGCGGCTGCTCGACGGCAGCGAAGTCGACGACAGTGGTGCGGCCCTCGAAAGCATGGGTGGAAATCACCGGCTCGCGAGGCCTCCTCGCGGTAGCCAGCAGTTACGCATTGCTCGGGGTGGAGCACATTCTATTTCGGCGTCGATCATCTGCTGTTCGTGCTCGGCGTTGCTTATTCTGGTTAAAGGATGGCGCAAGACTCGTCGGAACCATCACCGCCTTTCACGGTCGCGCACAGCATTACACTCTGCAGCCGCCACGTTGGGATTCGTGCATGTCCCAAGCAAGCCGGTCGAGGCGACGATCGCGCTCAGCATCGTCTTTGTGGCTTGCGAGATCGTTCATCGGCGCCAGGGGCGATCCGGTCTTACGGAAATGTGGCCGTGGGTAATAGCGTTTAGTTTTGGCCTTTGCACGGACTCGGCTTCGCGGGCGCGTTACGCGAAGTCGGCCTCCCGCAAAACGCCATCCCGCTCGCCCTTCTTTTCTTCAACGTCGGCGTCGAACTGGGCCAACTCCTCTTCATCGGCTTAGTCATGGCGGTAATCGCCGTGGCAGTTTGCGCCGCCAAGAAGTTCAGTCGATGGAGCGCCGCGCCGCAATCCGCCTTCGCATGGTGCGAGAACATTTCGGCTTACGCCATCGGCGCCGTCGCGGCCTTTTGGCTGATCGAACGAACTCTCAGTTTTGTTGCATGAATAAGCGCCTGAGCACCTGCCTTGATTTCCTTCCATCCGAATCTGAAGTGGCAGCGCGTGCGAACTGCCATGCTG
>ERZ1370068.9840-contig-8588_pt1 | contig 40649 bp, 64 predicted proteins | sample MGYA00561227_ERZ1370068 | MGnify/ENA primary metagenome ERZ1370068 (study PRJEB38410, sample SAMEA6850437) | metagenome | study: Metagenomic assessment of the ecological functions of the soil: analysis of the soil microbiota associated with the... | reverse complement strand
GTTACGCATTGCTAGAAACTCGGAAAGGCGATAAAGATTCGTTTCATGTTTTGCTTCAATTGGATTTGCTCGCTCAAAACTTTGAGCGTCTGTCAGGCGCGATCGCGAACCCGTGATGCGCAGAGCTGGATCATTTCCGCGAGCGGTTTTTTATCTAGTGCGTTTACCGAATCTCGATCAAATCGGAATTTGCAGGAGAGTCTTCGCTGCAAACTGACGCTCGTGCAGCGCGGGCCGCGCGACACGGACGAGTGACAGTTTCCGATCATCAACAAATTTCTGATTTTTACCCTCTACGAAACCGTTGTTCCTTTCAGGAGCTTGGAGCAGCCAGCCCTTCTTTAGAAGTTGGTCCATTTGTTCTGTTTCTTTCCGTCATTTCCCGTTCCGCTCTACGCGAGTCGTTGACAGAGTTTCGGACAAATTCGACACAGGAACTGGTAATTTGCGCGAATCTGCAATTCGCCAATTTTGACCGAAAGCGTTAACCTGCCGGATTCCCGCAAATTTGAACGGAAATCGCAAACTTAACGAAGTCGCTGGTCCGGGTTGGAGCCCCGTAGGCTCCGGGGCTTTACCTGAGAGTGGCCAGACCGGCACTGATTTTCATGCTCAATTTCACGACAACGAGACGCAAGTGTTTGCGCGGCTAGCGTAAAAGTGGGGGCAAATCCGTTCCAGATGGCCCCCGATCACCGTTACGGTGAGAAGTTGTTTGTATTGTATCGCTGTTCTGCTAGCGGCAAGCTATTTTCGCACGCCGTTTCCGCACCGTTATGCCCCTACCCCGCAGCACTATTTACATTGACGGGTTCAACTTTTATTTCGGGATCTTCGAGCACCCGGAGTGGAAGTGGCTGAATCTCGAGGCTTTTTTGTCACCTTCGCAACCGCGAGAATGTCGTTGCCGTAAAATACTTCACCGCGGTCATCGATCCTAAGAAAGAAGGCGAGCCTTCGTCGAACGCGGCAGGAAACCTATCTTGCCGCTCTGTCCACTCTGCAGCGCATGAAATAATTCACGGAGTGTTTCAGCCGCGGACGGTTCGGTGCGACGCCGACTGCCGTCAAGAATACACAGTGCCCGAGGAGAAGAAGACCGATGTCAATATCGCGCGTTAGCAATGGTGATGGACTGCATCGGCGACAATACGGACTCGGTTGTCTTGGTATCGGGGGACTCAGATCAGGAGCCAGCGATTCACTGGATCACGAAGAATTGTCCCCAGAAGCACGTCACTGTCTATATCCCGGTTTCACCCCAGGAGCAAAACAAACGCCGAGTCGATTTCTACAACAGCATCGGTGTGCTGTGTCGGCCGCTCCCGCTAGAACAATTTGAGCGCGCATCAACTGCAGAATGGCGTCAAAGTAGAGGCTGGTCGCTACGCCTGTCGGCCTGACGAATGGCACATACGCAGTCCTCCTGAGCTTTCTCACACCCAGGGGCCGCGCCTCTTCGTTGCCAATCGTCTCGACAACGTTCCACGCATCATCGAGCACCTGTATTTCCGCGCGTCCGTAGCCAGGTTGCCGTGCGTAGCTCAGCGCTGAATCGCGGGCCGTGTTCGTCGCAGTAAACCGGACAAACGCCCTCGGCTTCGAAGACTTCCCAGCCGCCTTGTTTTTGCCAGCGCGGATTGCGTGATGGCCGCACCTGAATGATTCGCGCACTCATTCCCAAATCTGAGCCGGTTTTGAGCGATAGATCCACCGAAAAAGCGCCGCGACGCCCGAAGAAGGGTTTCTTCCGGCTTGCCTAGGGAGTACGACTCGATCGCAGCAGAGATACGCCCTGGTCCGACCCCCGAGTAGCGGTGAACGCGCATGCGTTTGCCCTGGCTCCACGGTAAGCGACATCGAAGTCGGCTGATGTTGATTGCTCGGCGTGTCCACGATTAAAACGTGATGTCCTGCCGAAATCGGCTGATCGTAGCGACTTCCCGGTCGCGATATTGTGAACTTCGCCATCGATCGAGAGCCGTAGAAATACTGCTACTTCCAATCGCGGGCGATCTTTGCACAACTAAACGACCGCTATCGGTGCTGCTTGGCTGTGCAGCCTGACTGCTCCAGCAAATTGCGATGGCAAACGCAAGAATCGCAAGGACGCGAACAAACCCAGATTTTAAGTTCATGGACGAAAATTAGTCGAAAGCCAACATTAGCAAACGTCAAACTTTCCAGCCGCCTTGTTTCTGCCAGCGCGGATTGCGCGACGGCCGGACCTGAATTATTCTTGCGCTCATGGCTATCGCCAGTTTGAAATTACGATGAAGACGGTTCTAGAATAGCTAATGCGTCGTCGGCCTCAGGCCCATGAAGGTATATCGTTTCCCCTCCATTGTCGTGATCTTGAGCACGGTTTCTGACTTTGTTCCGCCAATTCGCGCGTAATTACGTGATATAATTTAACTGCGGCAACGTTCAATTTTTCGTTGAGGTTAATCTTGATAAATCTCATTTGTGTTTAATTAGCACTTCGCAAAAGTGAGAGAAAGTCGGATTTGCTGGCCAATACGCGGGATAACCGGCGAAATTGTCGGCTTATCTCACATATTAGGCCTTAAACCACACCGTGAAAGCAACGCTCATCATCCTTACGATGCTAGCCAGCGCATTAGCTGCTAGCGCCCAACAACCGGTCACTGCTACCGCTGAAGACGGTCGCAAAGTGCACTACTCTATCCCAATGGCCAATGGCGCCTATTGCGCGGGACTGCCCCACAAGTCGATCATTCCGGTCTCTCAAGAGAGGCGTTCAGGACCACATCTTACGAATTCATACAAGAATTACACGATCGGTTCAGGTCAGGCGAGTATTCGATTCCGGCGCGGAGAGCGATATCCCGGTAGGATACTCATGAATCACCACGCAGAAGTCGATGTTAATGGGGTGTCCTACTCAGTGCCTCGCGGAGTTCTGGTTCCGATAAAGCATCTTGACCTAAGCTAGGCCTCAACAAGGCGCCGCAGCCGACGCCTGGCCGCGCCTGATCTCCCCTCCTTCACATGACTAAAACACCTCCACGAGATAGCCATCGCGCGCCTCGCTAGGCCGCGGCTGAGCTTTGTCTCGTTAGATCATGCCGTGAATTGGGAAGCGATGTTGCGTATCGGCCAACCGGCGACAGCCGTCGTCGTTTCTCTGATTTATTTGGCGAACGAAATTCGCGCAGCAATGCCGCAACGCGACTAGCTGGATGTTCGACGTTGGACGCTGGAAGTCATCGCTGACAAAACCTGCACCACAGTTAGTCGCCAATCCTTAAATATTAACTCAAATTTTGACAGGCTCACGTGACTTAACCAACTCCCACGTTACGAAGAGTTTGCGTGTTCCAATTCCTGGCCGGTGATTGCGTGCAGCGTCGGATTACTTTACGAACTGCTCAAAAAATCACGATATTCCAGTAATTATATTTCGTTAAATATCCGCCTCAAATCCAGTGGATTGCATCCTTGTCCACGCTGGCTGAGAAAGACTGAGGTCTACTCTATGCTTCGGGCAAAACTGGTGTGTGGTGTTGCCCTACACCAACGCGAGAGATCAAACCTTATAAAACGTTAACCCCTATGAAAATCTCACGAATTGTTCTCGCCGTCTTATTCGCATTGGCTGCAAGTGCCAACACGCTTCGCGCTGTGCCCTCCGCTTCCAACATTTAGCTTCATGAGAATGCAATCAGGCAAAGCTCGAGCTTCCGGCCGAGCTTTGGTGGTGTCGTTATCCCTCTTACCTGGCGCGCTCACAGCCGATCCAGGACCGGGCGGTCTGTGCGAGTGCTCTGGCTTTTACGGCACACCCTCTGGGTGAACCCCCTTCCGGAGTGGGCGATGTGGTGCTGCTGCGACGCGGGTGGCCACGTTTCCGACATCCTGCGGTTCGAATCCGGGACACAAACTTCCACTCAGGATCGCCCCAGCTAATCTTCTTCTATTCGAACGATCACGGCGGGTCTGCTGGCTGACACGGGCCTTCCCTCGTAATGGCTTAGCAACACGGTCACTATTCAGGAGAGCCGCGTCCGCGTCCAACCATCTATACCCCAAGTTGCAGGCCAGCCAGGCTTCTCTACCGATTCCGCCTCTGGGAGATAGCTTCCTCATATTCTCGACACCGACATCAGGCTCAACGCTCTTGGATGCTGAGGCGCCGCCATTGCGGGGTTCGTGCTCCCTCGCTGGAAAATGGTAGCGGTGCGACCCCGGCACATGCGGGAATCAGGTTAATCACCGTAAGCGCGCGCCGGAGGTCAAAACGGCAACTCGAAGGCAACAAAGCTTCTCAACCCAGCAGAAGCAGCGGATTTCTACCCGGGCGATAGTGCCCACGTCAGCCGCCGCGCTCAATGTCGGCGCCGGTGATTTTGCCGTCGGAATCGCGCCGGATCGTGATGCTTTGCGCCTGCGGAACGTTCACTTCGTTGCCGAGACGTTCACTGGCGGGGATGATGGCACGTTCACGATCGGTGCCGGCATAAGCATGTTAAGATCGATGGTTAATCGGCACGCTAACTCGCGCGCCTTCGTTGCTCCACCACAAGGGCTAACATCGTCGCAGTAGTGTTCGACAGGAGAATCATGCGACTGGCGCAGTCTGAGAATGGGTCCGACTTGGGAAACTGTTGCGAAACTGTCACTTAATTTATGTCGCAAAGCCGGGGCTGCTTTCGAATAATGCGCGGTCCACGAAACCGGTGCCGGAGCCTTGCAGGAGGGATGTGCTTCGTTTCAAACGACGCACTGGACGGCGGAAATCTTGCACGCTCGGCAGACCGAGGCGTCGACACAATCGGCCGAAGCGCGATACCTGTCCTTCGATGGGAGACGATCCGTGTGTTTTTTGTCCGAAGCAGGAGCAGTCTATGAATGGAAAAGAATCTCATGCTGGCAGCAATTCAGTTAATCAAGGTCTCTGCGGTCGTCTTCGCGATTTCCGCGCTGAGCTTCGGCGTTGGTTTCTTTCGCGCAAGTTCGCACGCCGAAGCGCACGCGCCGAGTAGTCAGCCGAACACCGATCCCAATTGGTCGGAGCTGGTTGCGCAGCATGGACAAAATGCATATGGCGATGGAAGCGGTGGAATATTCCGGGAACAGCGATGTTGATTTTGTCAGGTTAATGCTCGCATCATCAGGCAGCAGTCGACATGGCAAAGACACAACTCTTGCATGGGAAAGACCCCCAAATGCGAAGGGCTGGCTCAGGAGATCATCACTGACCAACAACTGGAGATTGAGGTGATGCAACTCTGGCTCAAACAGCACGAGCCGGCTCAACCGAAAGAAAATCAAACCACCGCTCCGGATACGCCAAAGGATAACTAAATATGAAAATAAGTTTTGGTTCCTGTCGTTATGTCTATTGCGCAATGCGATTGCTGCACAAGCACCGTGGAGCCGGCCGGACATTCCGGTCTCGAACCGCGATCGCGTTTACACGCCGATCAGACTTCAAATACGGTTTCTGTAATTGATCCGGCAGAAAACAAGCTGCTTGGCGCGATCAGGCTAGGCGACCCATGCCGGGATCATTGAGTCCGCTCTATAAAGGACAGCTTCTGGTCCACGGCCTCGGTTATTCGCCGGATTCCAAGACGCTGGCGGTGGTGTCTGTTGGATCGAATTCCGTAACATTGATCGAGACGGCGACCAATAAAATCAAAGGAGTCGTTTACGTCGGCCGCTCGCCGCATGAGGCCTTTTTCACTCCGAATGGACCGCGAGCTATGGGTCACGGTCCGCGGCGAAAACTACGTTTCGGTGATAGACCCGGTGCGGATGAAGGAGGTGCGTCGCATCGAGCTGGCCAATGGCCCTGGCATGACCATGTTTGGGCCTGACGGAAGTACGCGTTTGTTTGCTCCAGCTTTCGTCCCCGAGATCGCGATCATCGACGCAGCCTCGCATCAAATTGTTAAGAGGTTGCCGCAGGCGACTCCGTTTTTCTCCCAATATCGCCGTCACTCCGGAAAACGATGAAGTATGGATCACATTAAAGGACGCGGGAAAAGTGCAGGTGTTCAGCGCGAAACCGCCTTTTGCTGCAAAGACCCTGCTCGATACGGGACCGATCACCAATCACGTTAACTTCGCTAACAATCGCAGCAGTAAGTTCGCATACGTCACCATTGGTGGAGCGAATGAAGTGAAGGTGTTCCGCCGCGGCGAGACCCCGGAGTTAGTCGCGACGATCCCGGTGGGAGCACTTCCGCATGGAATCTGGCCGTCGGGCGATGGTTCGCGAGTTTATGTTGCTTTGGAAAACGGCGAACATTGCGTCGCGATCGATACTCTCACCAACAAAGTCACCGCCAATATTCCAATCGGACAAACGACGCAGGCTTTGGTCTATGTGCCGAAATGCTGTTCCCACGGGCGATTGGCAAAGAAAATTTGATGCCGCTGGGAGTTGCAGCCAATGCGGCGCGTTTGCAGTTGGAACCCAGCGGAAATGCACCGGCGGAAAGCCGGGCATCGGTAGCAGTAAATTCAGTTGGCCTCTTGGATCTGGTTCAGATTGCGGCGAAAGGACTCCCGCCTCAGACCACTTATCAAGTCTATTTGGCGGAATCCAATCACCCGCCGTTTGGGAAGCTTGAACCACTCGCGGTCCTGAAAACGAATCCCTACGGGTGGAGCATCGTTCAAGCGATTGGACCACTGAAGGCCTTGGCGGGCGATACTCCAAATTCGTCCCGCCGAAGCGATTTCTGCTTGTTACCGACATGCGGACCCATCGCAGGGTGGTGCTGCGGCAATCGGACGCTTCGCCCGCCCCATAGTTCGGGCATCTCGACATCATGCCGAGTGAGTTACTGGCTGATCACGGCCAAGAACAGCTTGGCGGTGGGCGAGGAAGCAGGCGCCTGAAAGATAAGGCTCCATGCAAAGTCTTGATGCTGGGATCCAGTCTGCGCTGATTGCCGGGACTGGACTCGCGGCCGGGCTCGTCAGCGCAATCGCGGGTCGGCGGCAGTCTGATTTCCATTTCAGCGCTCGTCGCGGCGGGGCTGCCGGCGGTGACCGCTAATATAACGAACACCGTTGCATTGTGCCCGGGATACTTTGGCGGAGCATTCGCGCAACGGCGCGATCTTGTTGGCCAGCGCAGCAGGGTGATGATGTTGCTTCCGACAAGCTGATCGGAGGTGTGGTTGGAGCGCTGCTGCTGCTTTGGACGGGCGAGAAGGCGTTCGATATCCTTGTGCCGTTCCTGTTGCTTTTTGCGGTGGCGCTGCTCGCGTTTCAAAACCAACTGCAGGCTTTCACGATGGCGCGCAAACATGGCGCCCACAGCGAAACCTGGTCGATCGTGCCGGTGGGAATCGCTGCGATCTACGGCGGCTACTTCGGCGCGGCGCTGGGCGTGATTCTGCTCGCGGTGCTTGTGGTGGTCGTCGACGACTCGCTCATCCGACTCAATGCGCTCAAGCAACTGATCTCGCTCGCGGTCAACGTCAGTGCCGCAGTCGTGTTTTTGTTTTTGGGGCGAATCGATTGGACAATCACACTGGTCATGGCAATCGCTGCGCTGGTTGGCGGTGCGATCGGCGGCGCGATCGCCTCTCGCGTTCCTGCAAAACTGCTCCGCTGGATCGTGATTGTGGCCGGCCTCGGAATGTCGGCCGTCTACTTCGCCCGGCTATTTAATTAGCCGAGAGTCCGATTCACTTCGAATTGGGAATTATGCTCATGCTTCCGATCGAAAAGAAGCGGCAAACATCGAACGCCAACATCGAACTACTGAATCGACTGCTCTTAGTTGGGCGTTGGATGTTCGGCGTTCAGCGTTGGGCGTTCGCTTCGACCGCGTGAAATTCAAAACCACGTCGCGTTTCAGCGTTTCAGTATTTCAGCTTTTCGTTAGTTCGATCCTCTTCCAATCATCCGGGTGAGCTGAAGTTTCGCGGCGGCCATATTCTCCTCGAGATGCTGAAGCGATGATGTTCCCGGAATTGGCAACATGACCGGCGATTTCTGCAGCAGCCAGGCGAGGGCGAGTTGCACGGCGCTGACGTTATGACGTTTCGCTTCGGCTTCGAGCGGATTGCCCGCCCTTGGTTAACGAACCTCTTCCACTCCCGCCGACCGGAGCCCATGGCAAGAATCCCATCTTTTCTTTCTCGCAGTAACTGAGCACGCCCTCCGAGTCGCGGTCGGTGATGTTGTATCGGTTCTGAATGCTGACAATGGGCAAAATCTTTTTCGCCCGATCGATTTCCTGCGTCGTGACGTTCGATAATCCAACGTGCCGAATTTTTCCGGCATCCTGCGCGGCTTTCAGCGCGCCGAGCGATTCTTCGATCGGCACCTTGCGATCGACGGTGTGCAACTGATAAAGCATCGATCCGGTCGAGTTTCAATCGCTTGAGGCTTTTGTCGACGCATTGTGACAAATACTCCGGTCGACAGTTCGGCACCCAACTGCCCGGGCCCGGTCGAGTCAGCCCGCCCTTGGTCGCGATGACCAATCCTTTCGGATAGGGATAAAGCGCTTCCGCAATCAAGAGCTCGTCCGTTTCCGGACCGTAAGCATCGGCCGTGTCGATCAGATTTACTCCGAGCTCGACAGCGCGCCGCAGAACCTTTTTCGCGTTCTCGCGATCGGGCGGCCAACCCCAAATCCCTGGCCCGTCAGGCGCATCGCCCCAAACCCGAGCCGATTTACCGGAAAGATCCCCGCCCAATTGAAATGTTGTCGGGGTAGCTGAACTCGTCACCGCTAAAGCAAGTTTTGAAAACGAACGACGTTCCTGCCAGCACGGTAGCGCTGCCGGCAATGGTGGCACCGAGAAATTTTCGCCGAGTCATAACGTACGATACGGCCCGCTTCACCGAGTTCAACGGCACCAGTCGGTGAAATTCAAAACCACGTCGAATCCAACCGGTTGATCCCATCAGTTCTTTCGGTGTCAGACCGTCTGAGCTCCGCAGATCTTTATTACATTTAATGCTTCCTCGCGGGTGGTCGATTCCATAAGTAAAGTCTAAGCTATGGCAGCGTGGTTCTGGTATGCCGTCGTCGCCGCCGTTCTCTACGGGGCCCATCAAATTTTCACGCGACTTGCTTCCGAGCGGATTGGCGACGGCCTGGGCGGTTTCTGTGGTCGAGGCGAGCGCGGCAATGTTTATCTTGCTTTATCTCGCATTTCTCTGGCTAGCCGGTCGATGGAATCAAAAATTCAGCATGCCCGGCTTCAATTACTCGATGCTGACTGGAATTTGCGTCGGCGCCGGCACGATTGCGTTTTTCTTCTCTTTCAAAAAGGCGGTCCGCTTTCTGCCGTTCCGGCCATTTTAGCGGGCGGCGCCGCGATTATGGCCATCGCGGGCATCTTGTTTTTCCACGAAACAGCTTCCTGGCAGCGACTAGCTCGGCGTTGTCTTCGCCATCGTCGGACTGTTTTTGCTTCGTAAATAAAGTCGACGTTTACTTCGTTAGAATCTGCAGTCCGACATAACACATCGCTCGCGTATCGCCGACGATGTCGCGTCCGCCGGTGAAAAGCAGGTTGATGTGCTTGTTCAACTTCCAGCTACCGCCGATGTTGAACGCCACGTCGGAACGGCTCATTACGTTCCTTCGGTGAATTGCCGAATAACTCCGCGCCCAACGTCAACCGTCTCGTTGATTTCACGTTCCAGCACTGCGCCGGCGTAAATGTAATTGCGCATTTCGCTAGCCGTTTGCCACCAAAAACCAACGTTGCCGTAGACCGTCCATTTCTCCCAATTTTTCTGCGCGACGACTGGGAACACAAACGCAGACCGACCCTCGCCGAGTCCACGTGCGCGGTCCCCGGTCGGCAGGAGCAACTGTGGATACACACCAAGCTGAAATTTCGACTGCTCGTTATTGAGAAAACGCCACTTCACGCCGATGAGGAGATCACCCGCACCAGCTCCTCGTGCCGTCGCCGTCGTCATGCACGACTGCGATGGGGATCTCCAACTTGAGTTGCACATCTGGCAATCCGTAATTGAGATCGAACAACGGCGAATCCATCTCCGTTTTACCCGGAGTGCGCTCAAGAATGAACGGGACATTGATTTCCCAACCGCCGGGCGGAGGCGGCTCTGGATCGTCGGTAACAAATGGTGGACCGGCCTGCGCTGAATCAAATATCAGCAGCGCTCCGATGACGAACGTAATGCGCTGGAGTTTCAACGAACGAAGCGACCTCCGATCGACTATTCGATCTGATAACGACGAATCTCAGCTCGCTGCGAACCGCGGTGCGGAACAGCGACAAAGAGAGCGTCTCTTTCCGGCACGAACAGTCCGCTGCGCGCGCCATCCGCCGTATTGATTTTAGCCAGAGCTTTGTAGGTGTTTGCGTCAGTCTGATCGATAATGTCGATCTTGCCCGCGCCGCAAATCACGTAAACGCGATGACGCTTACTGTCATAAAAAATATCATCGGGGTCACCGGAAATTCCAACGCTCGTAACGGTCTTGCCGGATGCTGTATCGAGCACGACGAGCTTTGATGGGAGTCGGCATCCGACAAACAATCGGTGATTGGCCTCATCGAGTGCCATCGGAAAATTTCCAAAGGCGCCGTCAGTTTTCCAGGTTGCAATCACTTCGCCTTTGTCGCGATCTATGACGGCCACATGCCGGGCGGTTGGGACATTCACGAAAATACGATGTCCCTGCCTTTCTAACTCGAAAGCTTCAGGATGGGCGGCGAGTTTAATCGATCCAACTTGTTTTCCATCGACTGCGTTGATGATCCCTATTCCACCGCTGCCAAAGCCCACATAGATTCGTTTCGACGCGCTATCGTAACGCACGTTGTCGGCGTCATCGGCAAAATCCACTTTGCTAATCAGCCTGAAAGGAATTGGCATCATAGATGTTGCACACTCCGCCTTTATCATTTGCGACGAGCAGGCGATTCAGCTCAGGAACAAAAGCAACACCCTGGGGCGCTCCGAGACCACTGATCGCGTGGACGCGCTCAGCCTTTGCGAAGGTCGAGGATTTCGACGGTATTGTTGCCCAACGCGCAGACGAACAACCTGTCAGCCCCAGCATCAAACGCGAAATGGTCGATACGTCCTTCCGGACACCCGGGGAGCGGGATCGTCTGCTGCAATTGAAGCGGCGCGTTACCGGATTCAGCCGCGGCGAGGTAATTGCCAGCCGCTGCAATAATCAAGACAAGAGCTAGGTGTTTCACTTGGCTCCGAAGGTCAAAATCGGCTGGTTGGATACCATGCATCCGACAGACGCGCGATGCCAGCAAGTCTGTTTCGGCTTCGGTCATGGGTTACGTAGAGCAAGGTAAACCAAGCTGACTTGTGCAGGCCTAACAAGTCAGAGGCGATCGCGCGCTTGCGTTCGTCATCGAGGCTGGAGAGCGGTTCGTCCATCAGCAGGATCGACGGTCGTGTAACCAGAGCGCGCGCGAGTGCGACTCGCTGCTGCTCGCCTCCAGAAAGCTGGTGAGGCTTGGCGTCCATTCGATGCTCGAGGCCAACGCGCTGCAACATCTCGCGGACGCGAACCTTGGCCTCGCGCTTTTGAACGCTTCGGGCATTGAGACCGAACATCAGGATTCCTGCCTGCACGGTCATATGAGGCCAGAGCGCAAGATCTTGAAAGACCATTCCCAACGTCCCGCTTCTCCGGCGGAACGAGATTCTTTCCTGCGCCTGCAACGAGTCGACCATCGATTCGAATTGATCTCTTGCTCTGGAACTTCCAGTCCGGCGAGAAGGCGCAGAATCGGTGGTCTTTCCAGCAACCCGATGGCCCGAAAAGGACGAGAGCGCTCCGATCTCTCAATGTGAAGCGATACATTCATTGATTACGACTCGTTCGCCGAAACTCTTCGATACGCGATCAACTTCGATGTAGCTCACGCTGATTACGCCTCGGATCGGAATCACTCGCGCCAGAATCGCGAGCGGAATTAGCGATGCAATCGCCATGATCAGGCAGAGACTCGCGATCATGGGAGGAGCGCCATTGGCCATTAAGGCGTCAGAATACGTGCGGGCAATGGATCGCCGCCGGGCGGCGCAGCCATCAGCGCGAGCGGAACGTCACGCAGACACAAAATGTAAGCAGCGAGCCACGCGCAAACGAGCGTCCTGGTTGAGAGCGGAATGGAAATGCGAAACAATCTCCGCGCCCACGATCGCGCCGCTGAGTCGAGCTGCTTCATCCAGCGATGTTGGGATCAGCATCAGTCCCGCCAGCGACAGCCTGGTGGTGACAGCGCAATATTGTGCGGTGTAGCCCGAGAATCAACAGCGCCGGTGTCGCGTAGATGAACCATGTGCATCGGCGTAGTTCCAAAGGCGAACCAGTCCGATCGATAGCACGGTTCCCGGAATTGCAAACAGCGCGAGCGTCAGAAACGTTCAGCGACTCGTTGCCCGCGGCCGCGCATCAAATGGCGCGAGCAGAAATCCGAGAGCCATCAAGATCGTTGCGGCTACAGCCGAATAGATCACACTTCGACGATGCTGGCCCCGGCGCGTTGCATCGCTGTCAGTGCAGTGCAGCTCGGCGAGAATGCGTCAGCGAACAGCGCGCTTAGAGGAAGAATGACGAGCGCGAAACGAATCAGCAGCCATGAAGATTGCTGCGCAATGGGACTCTTCCAATGCCGCAGAGAAATGAACAGAGTCCGCGGCCTGTGCTTCGAAATGTGTAGACGCGATCGCGGAGGAAGGCGGACTCCACGAGAACACCGAGCGAACGCTAATGGCAGCAAGTGGCACCGCCGCCGCCGTCGCTGCACCGAAATTATACGAAGCGGCAAATTGCGTGAAGCTGAGCACTGGCAAGACCGGGTAGCGCAGAAAGCTCGAACGCTCAGCTCGCCCATCGCAAGAAGAAATACGAGGACCAGAGAAAACACGATTCCCGGAGCGCTGAGCGGCAGCGTGACTCGCCGAAGCACTGCCGGCCACCCGATACGAGAGCCGACCGGCTTCCTCGAGACGGCGATCCACGTTCGGAAACCGACGCAAATGTCAGGAGCATGGTGATGGGAAGGAATACCGAGGAAAGCACGAGGACGCAGCCGCCGAATCCGAACAGCCAGTCGGATGACGTTGCTCCGATGCGTGCGACGACGCGAGCCCAACCGAGCGCGATGAAATACGGCGGCAAACACGAACGGCACTCGTCAGCAGCCACATGAATCCGGAACGCAGCGGCAGATCGGATTTCGCGAACAAGATTCCTGCAGGCACGCCGATCAACCCGCAAACCGTCGTCGTTGCCAGCGCTAACCGAATGCTGTTGCCAAACAACGGCCAGAAGCGCGCGCTGGAGATCAGCTCGCGATAGTGATTGAGACTGAAATGCCCGTCAGTGCCAAACGCTTTCGACAGACCATCACCGCGATTGGCGCCAAGCCAGCAATCGCAACGACTGCGAGACACAGCCAGAGGACGATGGTTTCGGCTCTTACTGGCCGGCCCATTCTTTGAGGAACGGCTGGATTTCATCCATCTTGCGCGCCAAGTCTGCGTAGCCGACGCGCATTGGTTTGATGTCTTCGATGCGCCGGACTTCCGGAGGTGTTTCCACACCAGAATGCAACGGAATCTGGGCACAGTCGGCAAATGCGAGTTTGCGTTCGGTCGCCTTGCTGAGGAGGTAATCGATGAGCTGTTTGCCGTTCTCCGCGTGAGGCGCATCCTTTGATCAGCGCGACTGCGTTCGGCAAAATAAGAACGCCGAGCCCATTTGGATCTTGATCCGGGTAGATTATCTCGACCGGCTTGCCTTGTTTCTTCCTGTTCACCGCGTCGTCGCTGTCGACGAGAGAGAAGTCCACTTGTCCGGTCGCGACGAAGTCAGCGCTTTCACCGTTACTGGTCGTAATCTTCACGCCATTCTTTTCATGTCGTTCATGAAAGTCCTAGCGCGCTCGTCGCCCCAGATCGTGAACAGAGCAGCGACATAATCGGTGGTCGTTCCAAACAACGGATTCGCGATTGCCGCGCGCCCATTCGCTGAAGGATCCGTGTAAGCCATCACGCTCGCAGGCTTGATTGTCGATTTCGCGTTAACCAACAGCAATCGAGCGCGCGCCGGAAAACCGGTCCAGTAATGATCCGGATCTTTGAACTGATCGGCAATCCCTTCCGCGGAAGCGGACACATACGGCGTGGAAACACCGCGTTGCTTGAGCGCCTCCGCCCGCACCGGCTCGTTCGCCCAGTAGACATCCGCCTGTGGATTGTCCTTCTCGGCGATGAGGCGGTTCGTCACGCCGGTGCTCTTGGACTCTTCGGTGTCGAACACCGATTTCACCGTGATCCCACTGTCGCGCTCGAAGTCCTTCAGGATCGGCTCGGAAAAACCTGATCCTCGCTCACGTAGACGACAACCGTTCGTGAACTCGTCGGCTGACACGAGGTCAGAATCGGAATCAGCGCCAGAGTTACGAACAACGCCAATCGCGGTTGCGCATAATTTTCTTCCGACGACGGCGAACCACCGTGCGGCGTGACTGCATTTGCTACTTGCCGCCGTAGCTGAAATCGTCGAACAACGTCACGCTGTCGGCCTTCGTCCAGACGCCGACTTTGCCAGCTTCAGTGAATGTTGTGTCCTCCACCATCGAACAAGTGCTTACCGTCGAAGGTGAGCTTGAAGCGGTTGCCCGCGAACTCGACGCGCAGCGTATGCCACTGGCCCGATCCGACTGGCTCCTTCACGCCGTAACCACCCTTGCGTCCGACGATGTCGAGCGAACTGCGCTTGCCGTTCACAGTCTTGTAAAGGACCACGTTGCCTTCCAGCGCATTCGCGCGCGCGATGTAGTAGTTGTTTGCATCCTTCGCACGCGCCAGATCACGCCGCCGGCTTGATCTTCCTGCCGCTGCGACTGGCTTGAACTTCACTTCGACGAACCTCGTCTTTGAGATTCGTGTCGTTCTTGAAACAGACGGGGAACGTCGCCTGAGCCGGACTGCTTTAGCACGTTTGGCTTGCTCGGCGCCGGAGTCGTCCTTTTCCACGCTCCACTTCGCCGAGCCGCTGCCGGTTTGTGCTGCCGTCCAGCCAGGTGGCGGCGCGCCTGGTTTGAGGTCGTCGAAATTAATGGTCTCCGCCAGGGCAGTTCCCTGACAACAGACCAGCACTTAAGATCGCTGCACTGATTCGTTTGGTAGTTTTCATGTTGTTTGTTTTTGCGCATTTCTGAGGTGTTGTTGGAAATTGAGATTGGTTAGGTCCTCCGCGTCGGCAAAAGGTCGAATTTTTCACAAGCGAGTGTCGGTTTTGAAAACCCGCGCAATTCTTAACGCCAGAGGGGTTTTGGTTGTTATTCATATCGCAGCGCCTCTATGGGGTTGAGGCGCGATGCTTTCAAGCGGGATAGTACCCAAAGATGATCCCGACTGTTGCGGCAACCGCAGACAGCGGCGAAGATGGCTGGCAGAGACGGCAAAGTCGGCCAGTTAAGAAAGGCCGTGACAGCCATAGATACTCCGCGACCTACCAGAATTCCGGCGATTCCGCCAGCCAGACAGAGAGCACGATCGCTTCAACCAAGAATTGCTTCATGATGTCGCCCGGCGCGACCGCCCACCGCCATGCGTATGCCGATCTCGTGCGTTCGTTCCGTCACGGAAACAAGCATGATGTTCATGATTCCAACTCCGCCCACCACCAAGGAAATCAGCGCGACAACTAACAGCAAGTTGGTCATCACATGGCTGGCCGAGGCAAGCGCCTCCGAGATTTCGGTTAGGTTGCGAATTCTAAAATCGTCCGGCGCACCGGGTTGAATGTGATGTCGATCGCGCAACAGTGCGGTGATCTGGCGAATAGCTGCCGGAATACTTTCGGAGTGGCGGCCGATACCCACACATCATCGAGGTCGGCAAACCGCGTCATCTGCGGCATGTCCGCCGCTTGAATGGCGGACTGCTGCGGATAAAGCTGCGGTTCCTGGTTTGGGTAAAGCTGATTGAGTGAATTGATCTGGGTCGATGTCGAACTGGCGGCTGTCTGCGTCGATTGTCTAACGCCGGTGATTCGATATTTCACCGTAGTCCACGGCGCGATGACGAAATCGTCCTGATCTCGCCCCATCATGTTGACGCCTTTGCGGCTGAGGACGCCGACGACTTTCAGACGATTGTTCTTAACACGAATCTCTTTCCCGAGCGGCGACTCATCAGGAAATAATTGCCGCACGATTGTCTGACCAATCAAGCAAACCGTGGCTGCGCTGCGGACATCGCTATCAGTAAACGGTTCGCCTTGGGCAAGGTCCCATTGCCTAACGATCAAGTATTCGGGTGTGGCTCCGAGGACGTTGTTCGGAAACCAATTGCGATTGCCGTAAACAATTTGCGTCCGGCAATCCACGCTCGGAGCCACCACACGAACCGCCGGACAATCCACGCGCATGGCATCGGCGTCCGCCGCCGTGAGCGTCACCCGTCCGCCGCCGCCGGAACTGACACCGCCAATGACGACATCGTCCGGATCGATCTGAATGACATTAGCTCCAAGACTCGAAATCGTTTCCGCGATGGACTGAGAAGAGCCGCGACCGATTTCCATCATGGCGATGACGGCGGCAATGCCGATGACGATCCCCAAAATAGTAAGCGCAGATCTCATGACGTTGCGACGCAATGCGTGCAACGCGATTCGGAAGCACGCTGGAAATCGTGTTCATCGAAAATAAGCTGCCGTCAGGTGCGTGGATCGCTTCGCTCTCGTCGTTGTCGATCTTGAGCAGGTCGCTTCGAGAAATTACCGACGGCGCGCCTTCATCGACAATTACTCCATCCTTTATGCGAATGATGCGCTTGGTATGGCGCGCGACATTGTCATCGTGAGTAACAACGATAATGGTGATGCCTTCCTCTTGGTTGAGCCTTTGCAGAATGCGCAAAACATCCTCTGTCGTGCGCGAATCCAGGTTGCCAGTCGGCTCGTCTGCGAGCAGGACCGACGGCCGGTTTATGAGAGAACGCGCGATGGCGACGCGCTGCTGTTCGCCGCCCGACATCTGCGAAGGTTCGTGGTCCATGCGATCGCCCAGGCCGACGAGTCGCAAAAGTTTTCTGCGCGTTGCCGCCGTTCATTTTCCGGAACCTGATTCGTGGAATAGTTGAGCGGCATCAAAACGTTTTCCAGCGCACTCGTTCGGGCCAGCAAATTAAAATTTCTGGAAGACGAATCCGATTTTTGAGCTGCGCAAGAGTGCGCGTGCGCTGATCGGCGGAAAAGGCGGAGACTTCATTGCCGTCTAGCCAGCTACTTCCCCGATGCCAGGCGGTCGAGGCAGCCCAAAATATTCATGAGCGTGCTTTTGCCGGGAGCCGCTCGCGCCGACCAGTGCGACCAACTCACCTCGCTGGATTTCTAACGCGACGCCTTGCAGAACGCGAATGTCCACTTCGCCGCGACGATAACTTTATAGACGCTCTCCAGCGTGATCAACTGCTTCATTCTGCTCAACGTCTCTTAATTTGCGGGACGAATGGATTCTGCGTCGCGGCTTGCGAGTTCTCATTCTCACCCGTCACGACCTCTGGCCTTCCCGCAACGTGTTGCAAACGACAGCTGTGCTCTCACCATCGGACGCGCCGATTTTTGCTTCCAACGGCCTAACGAATCTTCCATCCCTCAACCACAAAACGCCGGTGTGACTATCCGCGGCTTTATCCTGCTTGGGCAAATTCGAAAAGCCGGTCGAATTGATTGGCACCGGTTCCGAACTTCCACGAGCGCGCGTCCGGCGCGAGCTGCGCCCGCGATGCTGGAGGTCCAACGTAATGCGGAATTCGGAACCAACAGCGCGTTGCTTTCCTGGCGCGCAACAAAGCGAACGTTGGCCGTGAGGTAAGAGCGCAGAACAAAGTTTATCGGGATTTTCGGTGTTCACTTCAACCGGTGATATGACGACGTTTTGGGTCATGGTCGCATTCAGGCGGATTTTTCCGACGGTCCCCTTGAATTCTCGACCTGGAAAGTATCGCGAAGTGAACGTGACCGGTGCGCCCGGAACAATGCGCCCGACATCGGCTTCGTTTACCGCCGCCCAGATTTGCATTCGGGTTAGATCTTTGGCGATGAGGAAGAGGCTCGGCGCATTCAGGCTTGAGACGACGGTTTGCCCGATATTTACGCGGCGATCGATGATGACGCCTTTAACCGGCGATTTGATCGTGCAAAAATCAGATTCCGTTGCGCTTTGTTCAGCGTCGCTTCAGACTTCACGGTAGTCGCTTTGGATTGAGTGACCGCCGCTTCCGCGACATTGACGTTCGCTTTGCCGATGTCGTAGGCAGCTTTAAAGGAATCGGTCGCCTGAGGCGCAATCGCTCCCGAGGGCCAAGCTTCTGCGCTCTCTGCCAATCAGCATCCGCTTGCACCGACTTCGACTTCGTTTGCTCGAGATTGGCGGCAGCACTCACTTCGCCGGCCTTGTCTTGTTCCAGTTGCGCCTTGGCCAGCGCAACATCCGCCGCATAAACGGAATCATCAATCTGCGCGAGAATGGTGCCTTCTTCGACCGTCGAGCCGTAATCGATCGTCTTTCCATCCTTGTCTTTTGCCAAAGGAAATGATTTGGCCGGCGACCTGCGCTCCAACATCCACAACTTCGACTGGTTCAATTGTTCCCGTCGCGGTGATCGTCGCCATGAGGTCGCCGCGTTTCACGGCCGCGACGCGAGGAAGATCTCGGATTGTTTCGCGCCTGCACCCACCAACTTCAACCGCGATGACGAAAGAGTCGCGCCAATCACCGAGGCGGTCTTGTTGTCAGCGAACCATCGCCTCGCGGCCACCCAGTCTGGCGGTCGTGCAAACCAGAACGCGGCGTCAGCAATTCCATCCAGACCAAACATCGGTGCCCGGAAACTTTATATCCAACTCATTATGGCTGGAGACCCTTGAAGTCTTTGAGCGAAACAGCATCTCCTTTCACCGGCGTCACGGAAAACGCTGGCGCTGCCTGGCCATTGAATTCGTCCGACTCAGCTGGACGCAATGCTGCGCGTGTCAGCGAGGGCAGTGCAATCAGGAGGCAGCAAACCAGCGCGAGGAGTAATCGCACTCACCTGGCCGCCGACGTTGGCTGACGCCGGACAACCCGGAGGCGAGCAGAGCACCTTGGATTGCCTCCGCTAATTTCGCTAGCCGGACCTCTGCCCCAGTAGTGGAAAAATAAAATGCGCGGCTGCTCGTGTGTGCATATGCGAATGGATCGCGACGATGTTGATCCCACCAACGCGCATCGCTTTCAGCGCAGGATTGCAGTTCATCTTCGCTGACGGCGAAAATCTCCGTCGACCACCGCATTGTCATCGCTCGCCGGCGAAGGCCATCCACGTGTTCACGCCCATCGCGTTGCCGATCTTAACGCCATGCATCGTCGCCGGATGGCCGATCGTGAATTTTACCATTCCGTTGTTGGTTTCACCGCTCATGCCGAAGATTTTGTTCAGCGGCTCCGCTGAAATTGAATTTTTCTCCGGCAGCGCCGTTCCGCCGAAAGAATCTTTCGGTTGCGGATTCGCCGCGCGAATTTGTTTGATCTTGTCGTAGACCTTGCGCACCGCCCCAGCGAGTTGCTCAGCCGTGCCCTCACCTTCGATGTGCATGAAATAGACTTTGGGTTGATCGAAGAAGAAATGGTTGTGCAGCGCGGTCACGCTAAGTCCGTTGTCGAGCGCGATGGACATCACGGGATTCACTTCGTCCTCGAAGAGAACGGTGTCGCCCATTACCATCGCGCCGCTTTGTTGTTTCAGTGAACGCCGCCCAGGTGCCGAGGCCCATGAACGGCGGCATGGTCCAGCCATCGACGGCGATTTTCACGTCGTCGCGCGGGAAAGTGACTTTATAGACGCCTTCCTTCTCATTGAGCTTGCCCTTAAGGCCGGTGAGTTTGTCGATCTTCGCGGTATCGAGCGCTGCGGATGCGCTTGTTACGGCAAGAAATTGCCGCCAAGACACAAAAGTTTTTCCATTGGTGAAGTTAAAGGTGGATCAGCCGCTCCGCGAGTGATGTTAAAGAAACGCGGCTTTGCCGCCTAACTAGCATCGAGCAAGGGACTGCTCGATCCACCTCGTTTCGATTAGCATTTCTCGCCTTTCTCTTCCTTTTCCTTGCTCTCTTCGTACGCTTTAGGAACTTGCCGTTGGCATCGACCTCGATGCTCCATTCCGTGCCGCTCTTGTTCACGACGGCTTCGTAAACGGTTTTGCCCTCTTCCGTCTTCTTCTCGATCTTCACGATCTCGTTACTGCCAAGCTTTGTCTTTGATTTGTCGTCTGCGCCGCGGTGGCAGATCGGACATCTTGACGGTCTGCTCGTTTTTCTTCCTCCGGCGGAAACGCGTTGTCCAAGCGCGCCGAGCGTTAGGACCGTGGCCACTGCTATTGCCGGAACGATGTGTTTCATATCTTTGTGTATTTTCTTACCAGGATTCGAGAGGCGCGTGCGACGCCTCGGTTCTTGTTTTCGCGCGAAGAGCCGCATTCACTCGAATGCGGATTCCGCATCAGGTTTACTTTCAAATAGACAAGCGATCCCGCGCAATCGGCACTAAAGAAATTCTGAAGTTTTCTTCAGGTTTCGAATTCGATCCGAAAAACGCTGCCACGATCCGAATTGCTTTCGAGGAACAATTCGACCGCCAATACGCTCGACCGCTTGTTTGGCGATGCGAAGACCAAGGCCGGCGCCCCGCCTTGGCGCGCGCGATCGCGCTTTATCGACGCGGAAAAATCGCTCGAAAAATTTTCTCGTGATATTCGCGCGGTATTCCTGGCCCGTGGTCCTTCACTCGAGATGTCGATCTTGCGCGCACGGCGCGCCGCCGTGATTAAAATCTTCGAATCGGCCGGACCATGCTGAATCGCGTTGTGGACGAGATTTACCAGGGCCAAATGCAATAGTGTCCGATCCGCTCGCACGGTGACATCGTCATCGCTCGTCACCGCAATCATTTTGGCGTTTTTCGTTGGCCAGGACTTCGAATTGGTCGCGAACCTCCTCGAGCAAGGTCGAAATGTTTACTTCCCCGCGCGCTGCGTCCGCCTTGGTCGCATCCATCCGCGCAAGCGTGAGCAAACGCATCAACCAGATCTGTTAGGCGCTGCGCCTCCTCGAGCATACTGCCGATCGTTTCGCGCAGCGCGTCCGGATCGTTGCCATCGCGCAATGCCACTTCGCCCAACGGCGCGCAATGCCGTGAGCGGCGAGCGCAGCTCATGCGACGCGGTCCGCAGTGAAGCGCTGCAATTCGGCAAACGAAGCTTCAAGTCGCGCGAGGGTGTCGTTGAACACGGTGGCGAGCCGGCCAAGCTCATCATCGGGATTCGGATTCGGCAAACGTTTCGAGAGCGATTCCGAAGTAATCCGGCGTGCCTGCCGCGCCATGGCGTCGAGTGGTCGCAACGAACGGGTCGCAATCAGGTAACCGCCAATCGCCGCAAGCGTTGACGGCAAGAGGAAAACCGAGCATTGATACTCCGACAATTTCGGCCAGCGCGCGGCGCATTTCCGTTTGATCGCGAAAGACGCGAACGAGCACGCTCCGGCCTTCCACTCGGCCCGGCCCTTCCATCACGCGCACAAACAGACCGGGTTCCAATTCGACCGTGGTAAATCTTGAGTGTGTGGATGCGGCGCGGCGGCAGGGATAGCCTCGTTAATGCTCGGTTTCGGCGCGGGCCAATGCCGCAGAAGTAACTCGCCATTTTCCGACCAAACTTCGAACCAGGCCGAAATCGGCGGGGATGCTTCGTCGCCGTGAGGACCATGCACGTTCCAGCGCGCACCTTCCTCGGCGTCGAGATCGACTTGCGCTTCGGACCAGTTCTAAATCGCTGCGCAATTGTCGATCTATCTCCGCTCCCAGCCGATGCTCGATCACTTCGCAGACGAACCACGCGAACGCCATTAACGACTGGACGCGTCGCCGCCGCGCACCACAAAGCCAGTCGAAATCGAACTGGAGCGCCGCTGCCACCAACTTTTTCACGCCACCGCCGCCTCTGCGCGTAAAACAAAACCGACCCCGCGCACGGTCTGGATCAGTTTAACGTCCCTCACCCTCGTCGAGTTTCCGCGCAAATGCGCCGAGATGAACGTCAATGACGTTATCAAGCGGCGTCGCGCGGTTCGGTTCGCGCCACACTTCGCGCGCGATCATTTGCCGGCGTCACCGTTTCATTGTGATGCTGGGCGAGAAACGCGAGCAAATCAAATTCGCGCGGCGTCAGCGCAATCTCCTCGATCCGCGCGCATAACGCGGCGCGTTTGCACATCAAGCGTGAGATCGCCAATTTGCCGACGTAGCGGATTTGCGGAATCAACTCGCCGCAGCAACGCACCGAAACCCGGCGCGAGCAATTCGGCGAATGCGAACGGCTTTACCAAATAATCATCCGCTCCGGCATTCGAAACCAAGCACGCGATCCTCCACCGCATCGCGCGCGTGAGCAAGAGCACTGGCGCTTTCTGAACCGCTCGCTCGCAGCGTCTTCGAGCACTTCGATCCCGTCGCGGCCCGGCAACATCCAATCGAGGATCGCCACGTCGAAAGTTTCGCGACTAAGCAGAAAGAAACCTTCTTCGCTGGTCGTGGCCGTCATCGCTTCGAACCCTCCCCGCAGCCCGTCGCGAGCGCGCGAGCCGTTTTGGCGTCATCTTCAATTAGCAGGGCTCTCACGCCTCACACTAGAACCGCCGCCGATCACGCAAAGAAGGCGATTCTGAAGAAAACTTCAGAGCGCGACCGAGCTGGTCACGAAAGAACCGTCGTGATTGGGAAAGTCATCGATCTGTCCCGGAAACGGTCCGGGGCAGAATCGCGACTGCTGCTGTTACTTTACGCGCAGAAAACTGATCACGCAATCGCAGGAGTCGCCTGGCAAATCCAGATCGTCACTTCGCCGTGCGCGAGACGGAGACCGAGGAAAACAAAGAGCGCGCCTGGCAGTTACGATTCGGAGCCACTGCGCGATGGTTTCGTTCGTTCGCAATCGTTCGCTAAAAGCGGCAGCAAACCAGGCGAGCACGAGATACACCAGATCGTGCCAGTGGTCACAAATGCGAAACCGAGCACCAGAAACGCCAGCCACTTTGGTTGTTCGATGCCGGGTCGATGAACTGCGGAAGAAAGGCGAGGAAAACAGTGCCACTTTTGGATTCGAGGATATTGCGTGAGAACGCCCTGCCGAAATGCTGCCGCGCATCGTGCGCCGTCGAAAGTTGGAAGGCAAACTCAAATGCTTACGGCGATCGAGAATCATTTTAAACCCGGAAAGAACCAGATATAGCGCCGCCGAGCAATTTGATCGCGCCGAAAGCGAGTGCCGAGGTGGCGAGAATTGCCGAAAGTCCGAGCGCAGCGGCAGAGGTGTGAAAAATACTGCCGGCGCAAATCCCAAGCGCGGAAGCGACTCCGCTCGTCGCGACCTTGCGCGATGCTCCGCCCCAAAATGTAAACCGGTGTCCGGACCGGGCGTGAGGATTCAACAGAATCCCCGCCGCGAGGAATAAGCTGAAATCGTGAATGCCAAACATTTCTTATTTTCTGGCGATGCGCTTCTTGCATTCGGCGTAGAGCGCGTCGTAAACGACAAACTCGCGCTCGAGAATCTCGTGATCGCTTAGGCCAAGCCTGGCGAAGCCGTGCGCAGGCCAGCGCAAACCTTCGCCCGCTGGATGTGGATTGCTTGGATGCGAATCCGCCGTGCCGCACTACCTCGCCAAGCAAAAGGAGAGCCGGATCGGTCAGGTTATATTTCTTCAAAATCGAATCGAACGAGACATCCTCGCCGTGATGACCAAGCTCACAGTTTGGAACGTCGAACACAATGCCATTGTCGATCTTCGACCAGTCTGTGGCGTGCGGTAGAAAAACGAACTCGGCCTCGGGATCGACAAAGTGCTTGATCAGCCACGGGCAGGCTACCCGATCGACTTTGATTTTCTCGCGGGTGATCCATTTCATAATTGGTCAGGCGGCGAACGCAAAACGAGTTCCCGATTCCGCGTGCGGACGCCTTTGCGTAAACGAGCGCACGGCCGCCGCGGCGTCTTCAATTGCAATTCCGGTGCTATCGAAAATGATGATCTCATTGTCACTCACGCGCCCGGACTTCTTGCCGGCGACGATTTCGCCCAAGTCTGCGTAAACATTCTCTTTGCTCATCAAGCCTTTCGCGATTGCATGATGCGTGTCGCCGATAGTGCAACTCTGCTCCAAACTGTCAGCGACAACTTTTGCTGAAGCCATCAACGCTGGGTCGAGTTCCTGCTTATGCGTGTCATCGGCACCGACCGCTGCGATGAATGCTCCGGTCGGGGACATCCTCTTTATGGACAAAAAACTGTTCGCAGTCGTAGCACGTGACCAAAACATCGCTCTGTCTGAATCGCAGCCGTTAGGGTCGTGGACAGCTTCGACATCGATCTTGAGTTCGCGCGAAAGCTCCGCCGCGAAAGTCCTGGCTGCGCTCGAAGTTTGAATCGAAAGCGTAAACCTCCTGGAGCGGCAAGACAGTTCGAATTGCACGCAATTGAGCGCGGCCCTGTTGGCCGCAGCCGCAAACGGTTCCAACCGAGGAATTTATCCGCGCGAGATATTTTGCCGCCACTGCCGAGGCCGCCGCGCGGTTCGCTTGATGGTGACGTCCATGGAATCGAGGATTGCGAGTGGCGATCCATTTTCAGCATCGAAGATCGCGATCAGGCCTTGAATTGTTGGACGAGCTAAGTCTGGCTCGGTTGTCCGGGAAGTTGGTGTTGAGTTTTGACGACGATGTAACTCTGTGTCACGTGGCAGAAGTCCGGCCTTTACGTGCAAGCCGCCAGCCGGCGCTTTCACGTTCAAGAATTTGCGATGGCTGCAGTTTTTCCTTCGCCCTGCAAATGGAAGATTTCTTCGACCGCTTCGATGCAATCTCGCAACGTCAGGAGCCTTGCGACATCGCTGCGACGCAAGAACAGGGTTCCATTCAGTTTGCATCGGGTCCTCCGACTAAACCGGAGATTTCGGCACCGGGTTTCACGTCGACTGGAGCCTGACCGCGCCGGAAAATTCTCGCGCCGGTTTCGCCCTTCAGCATGACCGCCCCGTTTTCGATCAGCATCCAGGCTCCTTCGCGAATGCCGACGACCGGCGTTTCATTTTCCTCGAGGAATTGCAGAATGCGCTCCTCCTGGGTCTCACCCATGTGTGTGGAATTCGGATCGGGATCGAGATAATGCGGACTGATTTGAAAGGGGACCAGACCTAGCGAATCGAAAGAACGCGGCTGGACGATTGGCATGTCCTGGTCGTTTTGATTGTTGGACCGGCGACGTTGGAGCCGGCGCTGCTGCCCGATGTAGGGTGCTCCGCTTTTCACTTTGCGTCGGATTGGCTCGAGCAGCTCGCGATCTTGGAGCGCTTTTAACAAACGGAAAGTGTTACCGCCCCCGATGAAAAGTGCGTCGGCTCGGTCAATCGCTTTTTGGGATTGTCGGTTGCGTGCGCGGACTCGAGGCCGTAACCCATCGCCGCAAAGCGCGATTTCGCCTTCGCCGCGTAATCGTCCCGATCATATAAGGCAAAGGGGAAAAGAGAGCCTTTCTCGCGTCGCCCAGAAACATTTTGATCTGCTCTTGCACGTGATCGAGATAGCCCCGGCCATGAACGGTGGAATTGCTGATCAACAAAGCCGTGAAGTTTGATTCATTGTGTTATATCTATAACCTGAAAGTATAGGTATATACTATGATGCCGGTAAAGAAAAAATTAACCTGGCTTTTGCTCCTGCTTCGGCTCCCAGCCACCCACAAGGCGGAGCGGGTCGCGATTTGGCGCAAAGCTCAAAAGTCCGGCGCCATCCAAATTCAAACTTCGACCTACATTTTACCGGACGAACCCGCGCGTTATGAATGTGTTTCAGTGGCTTACCAGGAAATCCGGTCGGCCGGCGGCGATGCCACGCTCGTGCGCGCCCGTGAAATCGAAGGATTACCGAATGAAAAACTGATTGAGCTGTTCAATACCGCGCGAGCGAAAGAGTACGCGACACTCCGCGAGTCGCTTCGGGGGGCCTTGAGTCATCGCCGCAAAACGCGGAGCTCGCCGGCAGTTGGCGACAACCTCGACCGCGTCCGAAAACAGTTTCGCGAGATTCGGCAAACCGACTTCTTCAACTGCCCGCGGGCCCAGGATGTGGAAATGCTTTTGCGGAAAATGGAAGGGACGCAACCAGGCGAAGCGTCAGTTTCAAAGGTTGCGACGCGAGATTACCGCGGCAGAACCTGGGTTACGCGGCCGCGGCCGGAAATCGATCGCGTCGGGTCCGGCTGGCTCATCCGAAAATTCATCGATCCCAAGGCGAAGTTTATCTTTGCGAAAAGGATCCCGGCGAATGGTCGCGCCGTTTCGTTCGACATGCTTGACGCTGAATTCTCGCATCACGGAGAGGACTGTACGTTTGAAACGCTGCTGAAACGATTTCGGATCCAGGACAAAGCGGCGAACAAAATTGGGGAAATGATTCACGACGCCGATCTCGATGACGAAAAATTCCAGCGCACGGAGTGCATCGGGATCGATCGCGTGCTCAAAGGCTGGGCGAGGGAAGGAATTTCGGACCAGGAAATTCTGCGGCGCGGTTTGCAATGCTTTGACGGGCTCTACGCGTTTCTTCGCCGAGTATGAACCAACCTGCTAAGAGCGAGCCGCAAGATTCGCCTTCGCCCGGCGGCTACCGCGTGGCAGATCGACGTCGTGCGCCGTCGTTTGGCGAAGCGTTTCGATTTTGGCTGAAACTCGGGTTTATCTCCTTTGGTGGACCGACCGGCCAGATCGCGATCATGCAAACCGAGCTGGTCGAAAAGAAAAGGTGGATCAGCCAATCGCGATTTCTGCACGCGCTTAACTTTGCATGTTGCTGCCCGGCCCGGAAGCACAACAGCTCGCCATCTACATCGGCTGGCTTCTTCACAAAACCTGGGGCGGCATCGTGGCCGGTGCATTCTTTGTCATCCCGTCGATCTTTATTCTCTGGGCGTTGAGTTTCATTTACGCCGCCTACGGCAACGTCCCGTGGATCGCAGCCATTTTTATGGACTCAAACCTGCCGTGACTGCGATCGTGCTGACGGCCGTCATTCGCATCGGCAGAAAATCGCTGAAGAACGAAGTCATGTGGGCGCTGGCTGCGTTCGCTTTCATCGCGATCTATTTTTCAAAGCGCCCTTTCCCGCGATCGTTCTCAGTGCCGGCATCGTCGGATTTCTCGGGGGCTTGTTTTGGAAATCAAGATTCTGACACCGGATCGAAAGAGCGTTCGGGATCGACCGTCTCTGTCATCGGCGACGACGAGGAATCACCCCCGCATGCGAAACCAAATTTAACGCGCGCGTTTCGGGTCTCGGTTCTTTGGCTGACGCTATGGTTGACCCCGACATTGATTATTGGTGCGATGCGCGGCTGGGAGAGCACGCTCTTCAAAGAAGGTTTGTTTTTCAGCAAAGCGGCCGTGGTCACATTCGGCGGCGCATACGCAGTCCTGCCCTACGTTGCACAACAAGCGCTCTTTCATTATGGCTGGCTGAAACCGGGCCAGATGCTGGATGGCCTTGGTCTGGCGGAAACGACGCCCGGCCCATTGATCATGGTGCTGCAATTCGTCGGCTTCATGGGCGCGTGGCAACATCCGGAAGGTTTGCCGCCCCTGGTTGCAGCCACAATTGGCGCGCTGATTACAACCTGGGCCACATTCACGCCGTGCTTTCTGTGGATTTTCTGGGTGGCCCCTATATCGAACAATTGCGTGGCAACGCCAGATTAACGAGTGCGCTCACCGCTATTACGGCAGCGATTGTCGGTGTCGTGCTCAATCTCGCAGTCTGGTTTGGGCTCCACGTTTTCTTTCCCGGCAACGGCACGGTGGATTGGTTTGCAATTTTGCTCTGCGCCGCCGCTTTTGTCGCAATGCTACGCTACAAAATCGACATCATTCCGGTAATATTCGGATCGGCGATCGTTGGCCTATCATATCATTTTCTGCGCGGTTTCAGATGACATGGACCTATCCGAGTGGCGCCTTTAATGCGACGCAGTGGGCGCAACTACGCGATATGACTTTGCGGTAATGACAAAGACAGCGTTTGTTCTGACGGTTCCATCAGCGGCTGGAAGTTGAGCGTTTTTCAGAAAAACTCGCACCAATTTTCGCGAGTGCCTTCTGGGAACGAATATTATTCTCTCCGACGACAAAGACAACGCGATCCACAAATCGGAAGGCGTGATCGAGCATGAGTTGCTTCAACTCGCGATTGTAGGTCCCGCCCCAGAATTCGCGCTCCAGAAACGTCCAGCCGATCTCTACTTCACGATTCGTTAGATCCAGATTGCAATATCTCGAGCTTCCAATGATTCGGCCCGACTTGCGTTCGATGATCGCGAATGCGCCTCTGGATTCTAACGCACCGTCGAAAAATCTCTGAAAGACTTCTCGCTGGTAGCGGTCGCTTTCAGGATGCTGTTCCCAAATCTTCGGGTCGCTGGCCGCTGAAAAAAGCGCATCGAAATCCTGCGGCCCGAGCGGGCGCAGTTCGATAAGTTCTCCTTTTAAGGTGGGTTGAAGATCAAAATCCACGGTCCGAGCCGGACTGGCGGTTGCTGTCAATCAACTTAGAGCTCACTCTTTGAGTTTAACATGGCGCAAAGATTCTGGGGAGCGCGGGCTGCCAGCCTGCCCTCGTCGGCAGCTTGCCGACGAGATCGTGTTCGGCAAGCTGCCGAACACCGCAGGCAAGCTGCCTGCGCTCCCCGAAAGATGAACGGGCAAGATGCCCGTTGGCTCCACAGCCAAGATGGCTGTGCTACTCGGCGTCTTCGAGTATGCCCTACTCTCTTGTTGCGTAACAGAACGCGATGCGTTCACATCCGTTAATTGAAACGAGCCCCTCTGGACGAATTCACGCCGATTGAGCTGCGTCAATTGCGCGCCCTCAAAACTCCTGCCGGCGTGCAACGTTTTCTCGACAGTCTTCCCTTATCATCTGGCTGACACCGCATGGTCGCCGCGAAAAGTTTTGCAAAAGAACGGCGCATTGTCTTGAGGGAGCGATCTTCGGCGCCGCGGCGTTACGTGTTCTGGGATTTCCGCCGCTGCTCTGGGACCTCGAAGCAGTGAACGATACGGATCATGTCCTCGCAATTTTCAAAGTGCGCGGTTGCTGGGGCGCGGTGGCAAAATCCAACTTCAGTGGCTGCCGTTATCGCGAGCCGGTTTATCGCACCTTACGCGAACTGGCGATGAGCTATTTCAATATCTACTTCAATCTTCGCGGCGAACGCACCCTGCGTCGTTACTCACAACCGGTCGATCTCTCGCGCTTCGATGACCGTCATTGGATGACTTCCGAGCGCAGCATTTGGTTTATCGCAGAATATCTTTGCACCATTCCGCACACGCCATTGCTAACGCCCGCGCAAGCTCGTCAGCTAACGAGACTTGATCAACGCAGCCGCACTGCCGAGATGGTCGGCCACCGCAAGAAACCGTAGCACAGCCATCTTGGCTGTGGGGCCAACGGGCACCTTGCCCGTTGTGAACGGCGCGGTTAGCGTGTTTGATGTCGCGGTTCTGTGCCATTCTGTTTTGGATAATGATCGGCGCGTCGGTCACTCAAGCGGAATGGCCAATTCCAACCGCAGACGGCACCACCTGGCGAGTACGCCTTCACTCGCGAGGGCGAGACCGAGCCGGGAACATTGACACGCCAGGTCTTTGCTCCCAAAAATCCGGAGGAACAAAATATTTTGCGGATCGAAACTGCAATCAACGGCATTGCCCATTCGACAGAGTTTTTGAAAAATGAGAGCAACGCCATTCTGGCAACCGCTTATCGCGTCCAAGGCGGAAAGACCGAAGCGTTCGATCCAGCAATTACAATCCTGCCCGGGCAACTGAGCTTCGGCGCCGAATGGAATTATCGCGGCCCTATCGCCGGACTCGATCTCAATTTGCCGCTCAAGATTGTTGGTGACGGCGACATCGAAGTGCCGGCGGGAAATTCCGCGCCCTGCATTTTCGCGGGGAAAAAATGACGGCTTGCTGACTGTGGCCGACTTTTGGTTTGTCCGCGGAGTCGGCTCGATCAAGGAAACGGTCACGCAACGCTCGCCCAGCGGAGATCTTCTCAGCCGGAACACGATCGAGCTCCTCAACCTTCCCGCGCGACAGCAGACCCAACCGATCGCGGAAAAGAAGAAACTGGAAGCTTCCGTTTCCACCAGCAGCGACGGCGATCCACTCGACGTCATTTCCGACGACGCGCTGCAAATCGTGGCGCGCTGGCGTGGTCATGGCCTGCGAAAAAATGCCAGGATCCGCGCCGCTTGGATTGCGCAAGATACTGGGATCGCGCCGGTTGACTTCAAAGTGGACGAAGCAACCGCCGTTGCACCCATAGCCGACGCATTTGGCAAATTCACACTCTCGCGGCCGCCCGACGGTTGGGCGACGGGGAAAATATCGGATCGAGTTTTATGTCGATGACAAACTTACCGAGACAGTGGAGCTAACCATAACTCCTGCTCCACCGCGATCGCGCTCTGCGCTAGATTTTATGAATCCAGACCGGACGCTGCCTGCATCCAACTTCTAAAGCCTTTCTATGAAGAAGCATATTTTTACCGTCGGCCTGCTTTTCGCTCTCGCTGGATGCGACATCGGTGGCATTCGCGGCAACGGCCAAGTGGTTAGCGAACAACGGAATGTCGATTCCTTTGTCAATGTCGAGACTGGCGGCGCTTTCCGGGTCGAATGGAACAGCGGCGCGCCTTCTGCCTCGATCACAGTCGACGAAAACCTGATGCAGTATGTCGAGATGGAGGTTAGAGACAAAGTCCTGCATGTCCGGACCACGCGCTCGGTCAGGCCGACGCATTCGATCCGATTAGCGCTGACCAGTAATGCGCTGGAAGGCGCGAGCTTCAGTGGCGCATCGCGATTAGATGCGCATAAGCTTAGCGGGCCGAAATTCTATCTCGAGACAACTGGGGCATCGAACGTGACCCTTGATGGTGCGGTGGATGAATTGGTCGCCAACATGACCGGAGCGAGCGATCTGCGCGCGGAAGCGCTGCAGACAAAGATCGCCGAGCTTTCAGTGACTGGCGCCGGCAATGCGCGGATATCGGTGAGTGACACGCTCAAAGTTTCCATCACGGGCGCTGGCAAAGTGGAATACATCGGAAATCCACCGCACATCGAACGCGAGATTACCGGTGCGGGTTCAATCCGGCCCCGGGAGGTGGTCTGTCTTCCGGTCCGACCGTACTCGGTCGCAGCCACGATTCACATCCGGTAAGGTCGAGAGGCAGCTCGCCGCGTGCGAAGTCGAGATCCTGTAAGTTGTTTAAGTTCCGGACCGGATCGCCCGAAATTCCTCGTCTCCTGGTGATCTCAACGGCCTTTCTTCCTGTTCGCTCACGGCGGTTGAGGAAGTAAGTTGGGCGGCGGATGGAGAACTTTATCTGCGCGTAATGCAGGGCGCAGTTTAGCCAAACCGCGGAGCCGCCGCCACGATGTCCGATCTGCCAGGATGAACGGCAATTCGTTCGCCATGACGGGCAGCAGTGGACGACGCCTGCAGAAGCTGGCGCTGCATCATCGCAACCGTATCGAAGAAGAGGCACCACGCCTTCTCGGCATCGGAACGGAACCGGAATTCGCCATTGCTCAGCGCGCTCTGCTGGTGCAGTCGCCCGCAGGAAATTTGTTGTGGGATTGCATTTCATTGCTCGAGGACAACACGATCGCGGAAGTCAGGGCGCGCGGAGGTATTCGGGCGATCGCGATCTCGCATCCGCACTTTTATTCCTCAATGGTCGAATGGGCGGAGCATTTCGACGCGGAGATATATTTACACGCCGCGGATCGCCGAGTGGGTCATGCGCGCCAGTCCACGCAGTTCAGTTTTGGGAAGGCATCAACCTTTCCGCTTTGGGATGATTTGACGTTGATCAACTGCGGCGGACATTTCGAGGGCGGGACCGTTCTCCATTGGCCGGCGGGTGCGAACGGCAAAGGGGCGTTGCTCACGAGTGACATTCCTTACGGTGGTGCAAGATCGGCGCTACCTCAGCTTCATGCGCAGTTATCCAAATCTGATTCCGCTCGCCGCCGCCGCGATCGATCGCATTCTTGAAACGCTCGAGGAGTTTTCATTCGACCAAATCTACGGCGGTTGGTGGAAGGCGAACGTGCTAGCGCACGCCAAAACCGCCGTCGCGCGATCGGCGGAACGCTACCTGCGGGCAATCGGTCACTCCGCGGAGCGATTAAGCTGAAACGTTGCTTAGCAGTCTCGTGAACCAGCGCGCGGCAAGGCGACGCCGGCTGGTTCGCGGAATGACTTGGTCGCAAATTGCGACAACGATGTTTCTTCAGGATTCACTTCTATCAATTGACCAGTGCGGCCTCGCGCTCGCAGCGCCCAATCAGTGATGTAACCAAAAAGCGCAGTCGTTCCGGCGACAATGACCAAATCGCAATCGTCGGCGGTCACAAAATTTTCCACAGTCCCGATTTTGGCTGCATCCAATTGTTCACCGAACCAGACCACCCCCGGTCGCATGAACGCGCCGCACTCGGGACACTTCGGCAGACTGCCGTCGTCATGCTGGTCATCCTCCTGTCTTCTGAAATCGCACCGCGAGCAGTGCGTGATGAAAAATGTCGCCGTGGATCTGCACCATCTTTTCTGGCGTTAATCCCGCTCGCCGGTGAAGGTCATCCACGTTCTGGGTCACGAGCAGAAATTCGCGAGCCCGTTCCGCTAAATTGGCGATCGCCCGGTGGGCAGGATTCAGCTGCGCCGTCACGAATGCGCTGACGTCGCTCGCGATACCAATCCCAAACCAAATTCGGATCGTGTGCGAACGCCTCCGGCGTTGCCAGTTTCGTCGGATCAAGATTTCGCCAGTAACCATCCTTGCCCCGGAAAGTCGGGATTCCGCTTTCCGCGGAAACGCCCGCGCCGGTGATTACGAGAGCACGACCGTTAAGCATGTCCTGGGTTGTTGATCGCGGTGCTTGGCACAAACACCTTTGTGCGGCAAGCGACGCGCGCTTCAGCCTGCACAAATCCATCTGTCCTCGATCGCTGACCTCTGACCGCTAATCCTGCTCCCACCCGATCTGCCGCCCCTTGTTTTGTTCCTCCAGCCAGCTTTGCAATGGCTTGAAGTATTCGGCCATCGCACGGGTGGAAATATCTTCCCCAGTCGCTTCCTTTAAGACTTTTCGCCAGTCCTCGGTGCTACCCTTTTTCAGAATGTTATTCAGCCACGTCCCGACTTCTTTGTTGTCGGCATAGTTACAGGATTGCGGCGGCTGATGCAGGATCTTGCGGGCGATAGTAGTCGTGTAGTTGAAACTTAAACACGGTAGCGAAAGCGTAGTTATAATAGTAAAGCGGGGTTATCGTTGATGTGCGTCTTGGTTGCGGCGTCGCACCATTCTTCGCTACGCGGTGAGGGCGGTTCAACTCCCTGCATATCGCTCACGTATTTCCACCAGCGCGCGTTCCACTGATCGGCCGGCAGATTGTGCGCGTAAATATCGGCCTCCCAGTGCGGCATCGTCCCGCATGAGAAGTAAATGAACGGGATGGCGCGGGCTAGCGCGTCATCAAGCGAGAAATGCAGTCATATCGGGCTTGAAATCCTTGGGCAAAATTCCTTGCGCTTGCAGATACGGCACCTGACTTGAAGCCAGCGAAATCAACTCGCCAATACCTTCATGAAATCCAGGGGCAGCGCCTGTCCGCAGCAAATAGGGAACTTCCGGCCGGCTGTAGGCTTTAAAGTAGTAGCCGTGACCAAGCTCGTGATGTGCAGTGAAAAACCAGCGTGCATTTGGTTCGATGCTTTGGAGTGAGCGGATGTCGTTCTCCAAATCGATGCGCCAGCACGAAGCGTGAGTGTTTTTCTTCCGTTTCGAGTCCGGTGGCAATGGGGTACAAGTCCGATTTCTTCCAAAAGCTTTCAGGTAATCGGAGAAAATCCCAGCCCGGTATAGAATTGCTCGGCCGTCTTAATGATCCATTCCGCCTGACGGCCCTCGAAGTATTTGTCGATGTTAGCCGCTTCAACCAAACCGGGCCATTCCTGGGCCCAACGATTGTTGAGCCAGTGCGCCGGAATTCTCTTTGGGACCGGCTGATGATATTTCTCGGCCAGCTTGTATTTTGCCCAGGTATGCAGTTGCAGATAAAGAGGCCGAAGCGTGGCCATCCAGTCGTCCAGCATTTTCAACATTTCGTCCGTTGTCATTCCGTAGCTGGCGACTTCTAACGAGAAATAGTCCGGAGTAATTCATTTCCTGGCCACACCGTTCCGGAGATCGCGCAGGACCACGAGATTCGGTTTGAGCGCGGGTCCGGATTCCTTGAGGCTTCCCAAATTGCCCTGCGCTCTTCCAGGTCCGTACTCTTTTCCAGTTTGTCGTCGATTTCGTTGGCCGTGATCTTTTGGCCATTAAGTTTGAATTCAAAACTATTCAGAATCGAGGCCTGCTTTGGTTTCGGCCTCCACGCGTTTTGCGACCAGGTCCGGATTTGTCATCGGCCCTTCCGCCGCATTCAGGAGCAGTTGTTTCAACTGCCGAACGCTCAGCGGCGTTAATTCCTTCTCGTGCGTGAGCAGGTCGCGCGCTTCGGTGATGATGGCCGGGTTGCCATTGCAAGGCAGCGCGTAAGCCTTGCCTGTTGCTTCGACGGCGGCGTCGTGCTCGGGTGTTACGTCCGTCACCGCAAGCCACTGTGCTTCACTATTGACGCGAAAAAGCGCCTGATACCCGGCGTTCGTCAGTTTAAGGAAACGATCGGCGCGTTCCTGAACTGGAGACGCGGACAGAGACCGCGAAGCAGGAATACGAATGCCAAAGTAGAAACAGGAAGGGGAAAAGAAGAACGGCGATGCATTGGGGGAGCGTAACGCGCATTTTTCTTAGCCCAGCGAAAATGCGTCCGATAGCGCGGGAAGCGATAACGCGGACGATGCCAAAAATTTTGCGAGGACGCCTTTGACTAATACTGACCGACAAAGCCTGACGGGCGTTGCCTACTCGATCCACCATTTAACGTGCAAGCAGGATAGTCGTGATTAGGGCAACGAACCCGTTGAAACATTGCTTTGTAATTTCCCGGGATTGTGCCGTCCGCTACGTCAGCACTGAGGACGGCGAAGCATCCGCCGAATAAAGATTCAGCGAATCCAGTCTAAAGGGGGTCAAAGAGAAAATAACATGAAAACCAGGAAATTGATTACAGCAGGAATCATCAGCGCTGGCCTCACCTTTGGAGTGGTGGCGCAGGCGGCGCATGAAGAAACGCAGGTCGAGATGAAGGATGTGCCCGAAGCGGCCCAAACCACCATCAAGGACAAGGCCGGTAGCGATCAAATCCTTCGAATCGAAAAAGAAACTCGCAAGGGCAAGGGAATGCTACGAAGCTAAGTCGTGAACAAGGATGGCAAGGAAACGGGCATCCTTGTTGATAGCAGCGGAAAATACCTCGGCACTCATGATGCGAAAGCCGAGCACAAGGAAAAAGGCGAGAAAGACGAGACACTAAATAGCGTGGCGGTTCTGGAGTGTTGATGCGCTCCAGAACCAAAACGAGCCCTGCCGGCTCTGCCGCAACCGCAGGCGCGACCAGCGAAACCTACTCAAAAAACGCGAAAACTTCCAGAGTTGCAGGCACAAGCCACTATCACGTTTTTTTCGGCGTGTTTGCCTGACCATCCGTGCCCAACGAGCGTTCTGGCATGAAATGGATCACGCGCTGAAAAAATTAAAGTCGATCGCGTGGCTTGTCCGTGGTTGATCCGGAATTTTGTCGACTCTGAGGCGGGAGTTTGTATTTCTCCCGCGTGAGACCGAGTGGGAAAAATCGATAACGGGACCGTATTCGATGTTCCGAACTGTGAGCTGGGACATCACGGCGAGGATGTCTCCTTCAATTCCATCCTTAAGCAGAAATACAATCTGACTGAACCAGCGCTCGTGCTTCTTGGGGAGATCGTCCGCGCGGCTGATCTCGCGTCCCACCAATCCGCACCCCGCGGGCGAAGGTTTGCGCTGGATCGCAGGCGGGTTCGGGACTCTTGGACTATCAGACCACGAAATTCTCGAGCGTGAGTTTGTTGTTTACGACGCGCTTTAGCGCGGAATGCAAACGCAGGATGGAATTAAGACTTTCTCGCTGAATGTGAAATGCACTCTGTAAATAGCCAAAGAAATGATCGTGTTTAGTCGAATTGCCGCGGCGCTTTGCTTTCTCGCGGTTGCGCTTCGGCGCATTCGGTGCGCACTGGCTCAAACCCTTAATCGATCGCAACGGAATGCTCGATGTTTGGAACAAAGGCCGTTTTTTATCATTTCACTCACGCCATCGTGCTCGTATTCCTCGCCTTTTCGGCGCAACCAACCGCGGCGCCTGCTGGCTGTTCTGTGCTGGCGTTCTCGCTTTTGGCGGAAGTTTGTGGCATCATGGCACTAACGAACATCCGTTGGCTCGAGGCGATCATCACCGCTGGGCGGATTTGCTTCCTCGCCGCCGGCTGGGCCTGGCTATTTTCGCACCGTGCCTGGGGACGTGACGGACAACTACTTCGCCCCGAAAGAAGGGAATAGAGCCTCGTGGACCGCCGGCCTCGGCGCGGCCCTCTTATAAACTTCCGGGATCGGCCACAATGGGGCAGGTGTTACCCTCGCGCTTGTTCCGCTGCCTGTTTATCGGTAAAATCGGATGCCGATGATTCAGGCCTCATTAGGCTCTCAACGCGCTGCCGCGACCGCCGTCGCGTTTATCCTCACCTACTTCGTTGCACCTCACTCTCGGTCGCTTTTTCAAACGGCGCGCGCAGGTGCCGCTTGATTGTTCTTCCAAACCTTCTGTCCACCCTCGCGTTCTATGCCGCCATCACCGTTTATGGCGTCCAGGCCGATTGGCGCAAGCACGTTGGCGCCGCGCTCCAGGTCTTGCTTAGTCCGGCTTTCATCATCGCTTTCGCGAACCATTATCTCTGGGACTTCTACTTCTGAAAAGTATGCCAGCGGCAACACCCCGTCCTGCACGATTCTTGCGCTGCGAGATCTTCGGCGCCCTCGGGCTGGTTTTCCTCATCTACTCTTCTGCTTGTCCTCTCAGCTTCGGCCATCACGCTGAAGCCCAGCCTCGGCGCCTTCCTCGCGGGTTCGGGCATCGTCGCTATCATTGTCGGTTCCAGCCGGACAAAACCTTTTTCGGAGGAATTATTGCCGGCATTCAATTGCAAATTAGCTAAAATGCCTTTTCGCAGGAGGGCGACTGGTTACAGGTAGGCGAACGCTTCGCCAGGAAGTCATGGAGATCGTAACTGGCGCTCCGCTCCGCTTGCCTAGCACCAAATGGACGGCAGTGATCACCTCGATATTCCGAACAACGAAATCGTCCGGGAGACCATCGTCAATCTGCATTACCCGATCTCAAGTGCGCGATTGCCGGATTCCGCGTTGGCATCGACTACGCTGACCCCGGCCGCCCACCCATCGCGCCGCCAGGTACAGACGCCTCAGCCGACGCGTCAACCAGGAACGCGCTGAGCTCGTGCTGCGAGATCACGCCACTAAAAATCTTTCTCGTCGACTTCGCCGAATCACGCCGTCATCTGCCGAGGATCCAAAATTCTGCCACGGGCAATCATGCCGCGATCAACGAAAGAGGTGGAAATCAGTGACGCTCATCTTTCGCACAAATGTTTTGCGCGGACCCGAAACGCCAACAAACCAGTTATCCTTCGACGCCAGTCGATTCGACGCTGCACGTGAACGCCGGCCCCGGGATCGTGGGGCGACAGACCAGGAGCAGGCGCGTGAGACTCTTACGCGGCGAGCCTCTTTTCCAGCGCCCCGCTGTGACGGTGGATCAACTCGATGCGTGCCCTCACTTCAGCAAAATTCGCGACTCAATCATTTCGGCCGAGAGAACGCCTCATCGAAGTGAAGGCGCCGAGGGCGTGGTTCGATGTTTGTTGCTCTTGCGTGGCAACGCCGCCAATAATCGTCCAGTGGCCAGCAAAACGGTGCAGCTGATCTGGGTGTTGGCACGCTGCATTCGCGGCGATTGCTTCGGTTGAAATGTCGCTCCTGACTCCGGCGAACGCCGCACTCGCGTACCGCGCAAAAAGGCGCAAAGGCTGGATCGCTACACGATTCTGGAGATCAGCAAAACCGTCCGGTGCATGGCGCGGAAGTCATTCGCCCAGTCGCCCGAATCGTCAATCAATCACCACAGGTGAGCTACTGGCAAACGACATGGATGGAGACCGAGGGCATGGTCATAAGAAGAGATGTGCGCAACCCGGGGCCGCGAAATGAGGCGCCGCCAACGTGAATATAAAGCGCCGACTTTCTGCACTTCAACGTTTGCGCACATTTTCGAGGTATAACTGGCCTGATTCTCTCATGCTCTGAAAACAACGCTTCGAGGCTCGTGGGGAGCGGAATGGTGGAGATGGACGTGGAGGAGAATCGGGAACTTCGCTTCCATCCCAGCCGGAATGAGGTAACCTGTCACGCGCGTGGAGCTCTGGCAAAGCAGCAGCCAGCTTGGCGGCGGGGGTTATGGAGCCGCGCACGCGATGGCGCATCTTCGCTGAAAGCAAAACCAAGCTTGGATCAGGCGTCCATGCGCCCGAGAGAACTGCGTCGTATCATTGTCGTCCCGAAGACTACGCCAGCACCGCAGGTGCGCCCGAAAACTCCTCATCACCATCGGTTGCGGGCGGTTTAGCGTTTGGCGCCTGATATCGCCTCCGCCTCGCGGTGGTCTCGCAGTAAAATGCGATCGGAGTCAGGCGTAAGCTGCTGAGTGACCTTCGCTCTGCCCGACGATATCGGATGCCGATCCTCGCCGCAGGAGGGCTGAGCGCAACTGAAGTCGCGATTCGGGCAAATGCGCCGCCATCAAAGCGGACATAACACCGACGTCGATATCGAACGGAGCCGAAAGGTGCGGGATTTCTCGACCACATTGCCAAGCCGACTGGTCGCCGAAGAGCTCACTGCCGCAATCGAACGCGCGCGGTCGCCAAGCCACGGCTGGACTTGAGCTCGGCATTAGGACTCAACTTGTAGGGCCCGACTCACGCCCAAAGTGCTTTCCGGGCGGCGTGTTGCTCCAGCTCTGGGGTAGCCGGCCCCGCTGCCAGATTCCCAAAGCGCCGTTTCCTGAGGCAAGGCGTAGCACGAACCGCTGCTCGGCACAGAAGAATTGCCCGCCAAAAGCCAGCCAACCTGGAATCTCTAAACGCGTAATCATATATCAGATATTATTGGATGCGGCTCGTCTGTGCTGAGATGGAAAGGGCTTTCTTGGGGGCGATTATTTCGTTGTAGAAAAACCATAAATGTAACATCCATGAGAAATGCCCTTCATGCAGGTCGGTAGCGAACGGCTCAGAAGCACCGTCCGTCGTGACTGCCGCTCGGTCTCGCTGCGACTACTACCGCCCGGGCCCGTCTCGCCGAGGATTTCGGTGTCCGCAGAGGCGCGCCGGCCCACATTTCTCTTCCACCGGTTTTAACGGATTCGTAGGCGCCGGAATTAAAAAGATTCAGGTCGATGGCGTGCAAATGGACGCCTTCTGTATCGATCCGTTCACCATCGGCTCTTCGCTCCTCCCCGCTATAAATTTGTCCCACTCGACTAAGGCGCCAGAAGCCCCATTTACGTTGAGTGCGAGCGCGGCGATCGAAATCAGCGATCTGTGGGCAATGTTCTACAACCCCGGGATGAAGGAAAACTAAGGCGGCCGGACTGCAACTCTCGCCATCTGGGGAAATCGTAGGCGGTGAAGCGACTTTTCCAGTTATTGGGTAAAGGACTACGGCGCGAGCTTCTCATGTTGGCCGCTTTGCGGAGCATTCCGGACCCGGCGCGGGGTTAATTGCTCTCACGGGCCCGGGGCAGGATTATGTCAGTTCAAGACCTCCGGCCAGGGGGATGAAGTACTCCACCCCGCGTCCACATTCCACTCCCACCCCACTCACCCACGACCACTGCTGCTCCCACCCTCACCCCCAGTGCCCATTCCAATCACTCCCACCATGCAACACTCACGGCTCACTTGCTCCACTCCCACTTCCACACCATGCCCCGACTCACTTCCCCAGGCTCGACCCACCTCCAGGCCCCCTTTCCCCCACAATGTTCCAGATGGCAAGCAGTTCGACATTCTCTATTTCGCTTTCATGATCATGGCTCCCTGGCGTTAACAAGATTGGATATTTGGTTCCAGCGTTCACAAAGGGTGCAGACCAGGCAGATAAAAATTTGCGTTTGTTTGTTTGTCCTCCGGGACGCGAGCGGGATAGGAGAGTGCCTATCCCGCCTCGTTTAGGATTTCAGGCGCTTGCGTGAGACCATTGCACAAGCCCGGCCTTCTCTGGGTCGAGATTACTCGCCGTCCGACGATCCGATTGGCGGAAAAAGGGTTACTTCAACGGCAGTCGCCGATCTGGCCGAGGGTCGGTAGACTCAAAAGCTCAGCAAAGGCGTATCCGTTGTTCTGATAATGGATCAGAACCAGCAGCGCATCCGCCGCCACCGTGACCTCAGGCAGGAG
>ERZ1370068.2626-contig-1764_pt1 | contig 40657 bp, 44 predicted proteins | sample MGYA00561227_ERZ1370068 | MGnify/ENA primary metagenome ERZ1370068 (study PRJEB38410, sample SAMEA6850437) | metagenome | study: Metagenomic assessment of the ecological functions of the soil: analysis of the soil microbiota associated with the... | reverse complement strand
GACGTGCGCGCTGCCGCCCACGCCCATGCTGGCGTTCGACGGAGTGCCGGTCTCGGTGATCAACGACTCGCCGGGCTTCGTCGCGCAGCGCGTCGTCGCGCACATCGTCAACGTCGGCTGCGACATCGCGCAGATGCGCATCGCTACGCCGGCCGATCTCGACCGCGCGGTGGTGCTCGGCCTCAGCTATCCTCGGGGTCCGCTCGCGATGGGCGATGCGCTCGGCGCCGGAAGATCCTCACCATCCTCGAAGCCATGCACGCGATCTTCCAGGAGCCGCGCTACCGGCCCAGCCCGTGGCTGCGGCGCCGCGCGCAGCTCGGCATTTCCTTCTGACTCCGGAGTAAGGAACCCATGCTCGACGCCTACATCTACGACGGCCTGCGCAGCCCGATCGGCCGGCACGCCGGCAAGCTCGCGCCGCTTCGCCCCGACGACCTCGCCGCCGAAGTGATCCGGGAGGTGGTGTCGCGCAACAAGGTCGACGCCGCCGAGATCAGCGACGTCGTGCTCGGCTGCGTCAACCAGGCGGGCGAGGACTCGCGCAACGTGGCGCGCTTCGCCGCGCTGCTCTCCGGCCTGCCGCCGACCACGCCCGGGCGTCACCGTCAACCGCCTGTGCGCGAGCGGCCTGCAGGCCGTGGTCGACGCCGCGCGCGCGGTGACCTGCGGCGAAGGCGACCTCTACATCGCCGGCGGCGTCGAGAGCATGAGCCGCGCGCCCTACGTGATGTCGAAGTCCGACTCGCCCTTACAGCCGCGACGTGAAGATGTTCGACACCACCATCGGCTCGCGCTTCCCGAACCCGCGCGTGGTGAAGCAGTTCGGCAACCACACCATGCCCGAGACCGGCGACAACGTGGCGAAGGACTTCGGCGTCAGCCGCGCGAGCAGGCCGACGAGTTCGCCCTCGCCTCGCAGCAGAAGTACGCCACCGCCGGAGAAGGAAGGCTTCTACAGCGGCGAGATCCTCGCCATCACGCTGCCCAGCGAAGAAGAAGGATGCGCCGGCCGAGAGCACTTTGCAGCCGATGAGCATCCGCGCCGCGACGCGACCATGGAATCGCTCGCCAAGCTGAAGCCGCTCTTCGAAGGCGGCGTGGTCACCGCCGGCAACGCCTCCGGCGTCAACGACGGCGCGGCGGCGCTCATCGATCAGCTAGCGCGCCTGGGGTCGAAACATAACGGTAAAAAGCCCATGGCGAAAATCCTCGCTGCGGCTCAGCGCCGGCGTCGAGCCGCGCATCATGGGCGTCGGGCCCGGCCTACGCCATTCCGCAGCGCGCTGGAACGCGCGAAGCTGCAGCTCAGGACATGGACATCATCGAGATCAACGAAGCGTTCGCCAGCCAGGTGCTCGGCTGCCTGCAGCTGATGAAGGTCGATTTCAAGGACCCGCGCGTCAACCCGAACGGCGGCGCGATCGCCATCGGCCACCCGCTCGGCGCTCCGGCGCGCGCCTCGCGCTCACCGTCGCGCGCGAGCTGCAGCAGTCGGGCGGCAAGTACGCGCGGCGGTGTCGCTCTGCATCGGCGTCGGCCAGGGCCTGGCGCGTGATCCTGGAGCGCGTGCAGTGAAGCGCGAGGACATGAAGGCGAAGTTCGTCTGGGAAGACCCGCTGCTGCTCGAGCAGCAGCTCAGCGAGGACGAGCGCATGGTGCGCGACGCGGCGCGCGACTACTGCCAGAAGAAGCTCGCGCCGCGCGTGCTCGAAGCCTTCCGCCACGAGAAGACCGATCCGAGAAGATCTTCCGCGAGATGGGCGAGCTCGGCCTGCTCGGCCCGACCATCCCGGCGGAGTACGGCGGCCCGGGCCTGAACTACGTCTCCTACGGCCTGATCGCGCGCGAGGTCGAGCGCGTCGACTCGGGCTACCGCTCGATGATGAGCGTGCAGTCGTCGCTCGTCATGGTGCCGATCTACGAATTCGGCAACGCAGCAACGAAGGAGAAATATCTGCCCAAGCTCGCGAGCGGCGAGTGGATCGGCTGCTTCGGCCTGACCGAGCCGAACCACGGCTCCGATCCCGGCTCGATGGAGACGCGCGCGAAGAAAGTGCCGGGCGGCTACAGCCTCACCGGCTCGAAGATGTGGATCTCCAACTCGCCGATCGCCGACGTGTTCGTGGTCTGGGCGAAGGACGGCGAGGACATCCGGGGTTTCGTCCTCGACAAAGGCATGAAAGGCCTCTCCGCCCCGGCCATCCACGGCAAGGTCGGCCTGCGCGCCTCGATCACCGGCGAAGTCGTGATGGACAACGTCTTCTGCCCCGAAGAGAACGCGTTTCCCGAGGTGCGCGGCCTGAAGGGCCCGTTCACCTGCCTCAACTCCGCGCGCTACGGCATCGCCTGGGGCGCGCTCGGCGCCGCCGAGGACTGCTGGCACCGCGCGCAGCCAGTACGTCCTCGACCGCAAGCAGTTCGGCCGCCCGCTCGCCGCCAACCAGCTGGTGCAGAAGAAGCTCGCCGACATGCAGACCGAGATCGCGCTCGGCCTGCAGGGCTGCCTGCGCCTGGGCCGCATGAAGGACGAAGGCACCGCCTCGGTCGAGATCACCTCGATCCTGAAGCGCAACTCCTGCGGCAAGGCGCTCGACATCGCGCGCCTGGCGCGCGACATGCTGGGCGGCAACGGCATCTCCGACGAGTTCGGCGTCGACCCGCCACCTCGTCAACCTCGAGGTGGTCAACACCTACGAAGGCACGCACGACATCCACGCCCTGATCCTCGGCCGCGCCATCACCGGCATCCAGGCATCTCAGCTAAGCGCTTCGGGCGCGCCAGCGGCATTGAAACCCCGCATCACCCCTGATCACCCTGGCGGTTGACGATCTGGAGAAGGCGGTCCGCTTCTACCGTGACGGCCTCGGCCTGCACACCGAAGGCGTCATCGGCAAGGAGTTCGAGTACGGCGCGGTCGCCTTCTTCGATCTGCAATCGGGCATGCGTCTCGCGCTGTGGCCGCGCAAGAGCCTGTCGCGCGACTCCGGGCTGCCCGTGGGCCAGCCCAACCCGATCGAAATCTGCCTCGCCCACAACCGTCGCCTCGCCGGCGGAAGTGGATGCCGTGATGGCGCAAGCCAGGGCCGCGGGCGCGAAGATCGTCAAGCCCGCGCAGAAGACTTTCTACGGCGGCTACGCGGGTTACTTCCGGATCCCGACCAGCACCTGTGGGAGATTGCCTGGAATCCGCAGATGCTTCCGCCAGAAGAATGACCGGGCTGGATCTGCTGCGCGCCGACGTGGTCGGCAGCCTGCTGCGTCCCGCGGCATGGCGCGAGGCGCGCGCTGCATTCGACGAAGGACGCCTGGACGAGAAGGCGTTCCGCCGCGTCGAGGACCAGGCGGTGCGCGACGCGATCCGCTTCCAGGAAGAGCCTCGGACTGGAAGTGGTGACCGACGGCGAGATCCGCCGCCTCAATTTCCAGGACAGCTTCGGCGCGGCGGTGAGCGGCTTCGCCGCGGCCGGCCACGACGCTGCGCGCCACCGAGGCGCGCGTCGCCGGCGGCAGCGCGCTGGCGCGCTTCGACATGCCCGACCTGCACCAGCACGGCCCCGCGGTCGACGCGGCGCCGGCCCGCGGTGCAGCGGCTGCGGCTCGAGCGCAACGTCCTGCTCGAGGAATATCGCTTCGCGAAGGCGCGGCGAAGAAGCCCGTCAAGGTGACGCTCATCGGCCCCGACCGCATCGGCCAGCGCTTCGCGCACGAGGAGTCGACAGCGCGGTCTACGCCGATGCCGACGCCTTCCTCGCCGACGTGGTCGCGATCGAGCGGCAGATGATCGGCGAGGTCGCCGCCGCGGGCTGCCGCTACGTGCAGATCGACGCGCCCGGGCTACACCGCGTACGTCGACGCGCCGTCGCTGGCAGGCGATGCGCAGCGCGGCGAGGACCCGATGCGCAACTTCGAGCGCTCGCTCGCCGCGGACGCGGCGGTCCTGGAAGGCTTTCGGCGACGTGACCTTCGGCATCCACCTCTGCCGCGGCAACCAGCACAGCATGTGGCACCGCGAGGGCCACTACGACGCGATCGCCGAGCGGCTGTTCAACGCCCTGCCCCACCAGCGCTTCCTGCTCGAGTACGACAGCCCGCGCGCCGGCAGCTTCGAGCCGCTGCGCCACGTGCCGAAGGGCAAGATCTGCGTGCTCGGCCTGGTCAGCACCAAGGTACCGGAGCTGGAGACGCACCGACGCGCTCGCGCGTCGGATCGACGAAGCGGCGCGCTACCTGCCGCTCGAGCAGCTCGCGCTCAGCCTCGCAGTGCGGCTTCGCCTCCGATGTCGCCGGCAACCGCATCACCGAGGACGACCAGAAGCGCAAGCTCGAGCTCGTAGTGCGGACGGCGCGAATGGTCTGGCGCTGACGCTTGCTATGATGGGCGCATGGCCGGCTGGCTCATCCCACGCTGAAAGCGATCCTGCCGCACGTCAGCGACGTCGTCGTCCGCGGTGCAAGCCGGTCTTCACGCGCAAGAAGGCGGAGGCGGCGCCGCCGGCGACGGACGACCTGCTGCAGCAGCAGATCGCCGAGCTGCAGGCCGCCGCGGCACAGAACGCGGACCACATCAAAGAACTCGCCGCGCAACTGCAGAGCACCGTCGCGGCGCTCAAGCGCGCCGTGGTGATGTGCGTGGTCGCGATGGCGATCTCGGTCGTGTCGCTCTTCGATCGCGCTCGCCTGCCCTGTCGCTGAGATAAGCGCGATAATCGGGCCGTGCGAGTCGCGGCGGCCCTCCTCGTCCTCCTGGCTGCGCTCCCTGCCGGGGCGCAGCGGGCGGAGCCGCCCAACGCCATCCTGCTGGTCGCGAAGCCGAGCCTCACCGACCCCAACTTCCGCGAGACCGTGGTGCTGGTCACGCAGGCCCCGGACGCCAGCACGGTCGGCGTGATCCTCAACCGGCCGGCCGGCAAGCGCCACGAGAAGACCGGCGAGCCGATGTACGCCGGCGGGCCGGTGATGCCGCAGGTCACGGTCGCGCTGTTCGCCGCCGAGCGCGCGCCGGTCGCCTCCTTTCATGTCCTGCCAGGCATTTACCTCAGCATGCATCCGCAGAACGTGGACGCGCTGCCCTCCCGCCCGGGACAGCGCTTGCGATTCTTCGCGGGCTTCTCCGGCTGGGCGCCGAACCAGCTGCAGCGCGAGATGCAGCTCGACGGCTGGTTTGTGCTGCCTGTCACGGAAGAAATCCTGTTCCGCGCCGACACGCGCGGGATGTGGAAGAGAATTGTTCGAAAAAGCGCGCGGCTCGCGCGCTGACGGGCGAGTCAAAACGGATATACTATTTTCATGAAGGCCGTGCTCCGCCTTGCCGCCGTCTCGCTTCTTCTCTGGCCGGCGGAGCCGTCGCGCAGCAGGAAGAAGCGCTCCTGCTGATCGCGCACCCGGCTTTCCGTGACCTCGAATACCGCCAGACGGTGCTGATCGCGGCGCCCGCGCCGAGCGGCGGCCACGTGGGCGTGATCCTCAACCGGCCGACCAAGCGATCGCTCGGCAGCCTCTTTCCGGAGCACGAGCCTTCGAAGAAGGTCGTCGAGCCGGTGTATTACGGCGGGCCGTTCTCGCGCGGCGCGCTCGTCGCGCTGGTGAAAGCCGACCAGACGCCCGGCGCGGGCTCGGTGCTGCTGATGCCCAGCCTGTACCTCACGTTCCGCGCCAACACCATCGACCACGTGATCGAGACCACGCCCAACGAGGCGCGCTATTTCGTCGGCTACGTCGGCTGGCGGCCGGGCGAGCTGAGGAGCGAGATCGACCGCGGGTTGTGGTCGGTGCTCGACGCCAACGTCGAGATGGTGTTCCGCAAGGACACCGAGGGCCTGTGGGAGGAACTTGCTGCAGTCGACCCGGAGAATCCGGGCCGACGGACCGGGAGCGAGCCGGCTGACCCGCTAGTCCTACGGCTGCCCGCCGGGCAGTCGCCTTTTTCTCGAACGCCATCCTGCCGCCGCGCCAGTCGACCGCGATCGTGTCCTTTGGCGCGAAGCGGCCTTCGAGGATCGCCTTCGCCAGCGGGTTCTCGATCTCGGACTGGATGGCGCGCTTCAGCGGCCGCGCGCCGTAGACCGGGTCGAAGCCCGACCTTGGCGAGCTCGGCGAGCGCCGCGTCCGAGACTTCCAGGCCGTAGTCCATCTTCGCCAGTCTTTGCTGAAGAATTCTCAGCTGAATTCTTGCGATCGACTTGATGTTCTCTTCGGCGAGGGCGTGGAACACCACCACCTCGTCGATGCGGTTCACGAACTCCGGCCGGAAATGCATCTTCACCTCGGCCATCACCGCGAGCTTGACCACCTGGTAGTCGCTGCCCGCCATGCCCTGGATCATCTGCGAGCCGAGGTTCGAGGTCATCACCAGCACGGTGTTCTTGAAGTCGACGGTGCGGCCCTGCCCGTCCGTCAGCCGGCCCTCGTCGAGGACCTGCAGCAGCGCGTTGAACACGTCCGGGTGCGCCTTCTCGACCTCGTCGAACAGGATCACCGAGTAGGGCTTGCGCCGCACCTGCTCGGTCAGCTGCCCGCCCTCGTCGTAGCCGACGTAGCCCGGCGGGGCGCCGATCAGGCGCGACACCGAGTGCTTCTCGCATGTACTCCGACATGTCGATGCGGATCAGATGGTCTTCGGAATCGAACAGGAAGGATCGCGAGCGCCTTGCACAGCTCGGTCTTGCCGACGCCCGTCGGTCCGAGGAACAGGAACGATCCGTAGGGACGGTTGGGGTCGGATAGCCCGGAGCGCGAGCGGCGGATCGCGTCGGAGACGAGCCGCACCGCCTCGTCCTGGCCGACCACGCGCTCGTGCAGCTTCTCTTCCATCTTGATCAGCTTCTCGCGCTCGCCCTGCATCATCTTCGACACCGGGATGCCGGTGGCGCGCGACACGACCTCGGCGATCTCTTCCGCGCCGACCTGGGTGCGGACCAGTCTCGCTTTTATCGAATGAGGCATTTTCTGCTGAGCATTCGAGCTGCGGGATCTTGCCGTATTGAATCTCCGGACATCTTCTGCCAGTCGCCCTTGCGCCGCGCCTCTTCCATCTGCAGGCGCAGCTTCTCCAGCTCTTCCTTGACGTGCTGGCTGCCCTGCACCTGCGCCTTCTCGGCCTTCCACACTTCCTCGAGATCGGAATACTCCTTCTGCAGCTTCTCGATTTCGCTTTCCAGGAGGGACAGGCGCTTTTGCGAAGCCTCGTCCTTTTCCTTCTTCACCGCCTCGCGCTCGATGCGCAGCTGGATCAGGCGCGCGGTCGAGGCGGTCCATCGCCTCGGGCTTGGAGTCGATCTCCATCTTGATGCGCGCCGCCGCCTCGTCGATCAGGTCGATCGCCTTGTCGGGCAGGAAGCGGTCGGTGATGTAGCGCTGCGAGAGCTCGGCCGCGGCGACGATCGCCGGGTCGGTGATGTCGACGCCGTGGTGGACCTCGTACTTCTCCTGCAGGCCGCGCAGGATGGCGATGGTCGACTCGACGCTCGGCTCGCCGACCAGCACCTTCTGGAAGCGGCGCTCGAGCGCCGCGTCCTTCTCGACGTACTTGCGGTACTCGTCGAGCGTGGTGGCGCCGATGCAGTGCAGCTCGCCGCGCGCCAGCGCGGGCTTGAGCATGTTGCCGGCGTCGATCGCGCCCTCGGCCTTGCCGGCGCCGACCATGGTGTGCAGCTCGTCGATGAAGACGATGGTGTTGCCTTCGTCCTTCGCCAGCTCCTTCAGCACCGGTCTTCAGCCGCTCCTCGAACTCGCCGCGGTATTTCGCGCCGGCGAGCAGCGACGCCATGTCGAGGTTGAGCAGCCGCTTGTTCTTCAGCGATTCGGGCACCTCGCCGTTGACGATGCGCTGCGCCAGGCCTTCGACGATCGCCGTCTTGCCGACGCCCGGCTCGCCGATCAGCACCGGGTTGTTCTTGGTGCGCCGCTGCAGGATCTGGATGCAGCGCCGGATCTCGTCGTCGCGGCCGATCACCGGGTCGAGCTTTCCCTGCCTTGCTCTTCCGGTCAGATCCAAGCGTGTATTTCGCGAGCGCCTGCCGCTGCGATTCATCGGCCTGGCCGGTCACCTTCTCCCCGCCCCGGATCTGCTCGATGGCTTTCTCCAGCGCGCCCTTGCCGATCTTCAGGATGCTCGCGGCAGCGAGGACGACCAGCTCTGAGGCGATGTACTGATCGCCGCGCTTCTGCGCTTCCTTGTCGGCGACGTTGAGGAGCTGCGCCAGCTCGCGCGAGACATGCACCTCGCCCGGCGTGCCTTCGACCTTCGGCAGCCGCGCGACGGCGTCGGCGAGGCTCTTCTTGATCGCCTGCGGATTGCCGCCCGCCTTGGCGACGAGGCCCGCCACGCCCTCGTCCTCGAGCAGCGCCAGCAGCAGGTGCTGCGGCTCGATGTACTGGTGGTCCTGGCCTACCGCGGCGCTCTGCGCCTCGGCGAAGGCCTCCTGGAGCTTGGTGGTGAACTTTTCAAACCGCATCTCGTTGATCCGTCAGCATTTGGGCAGAATACCCGTGATCTTCAAATGGGGGCTGTTACGCCGCAATCAAGCGGTTTCGGGACCGGGGTGCTGGCCGTCGGGCTGATGGCGGCCTGGATCGTCCTGGGCCTGATCGGCCACGAGCCGTGGAAGCCCGACGAGGCCTACACCTTCGGCCTGGTCTGGCACATCCTGGAAACGGGCGAGTGGCTGGTGCCGACCCTGGGCGGCGAGCCGTTCGTCGAGAAGCCGCCGCTGTTCTTCTGGACCGCGGCCTTCTTCGCCAAGGCATTCGCATGGGCGCTGCCGGCCATGACGCGGCGCGGCTCGCGTCCGGCTTCTTCGTCGCGCTGACGCTGTGGTTCACCTGGCTCGCCAGCGGAAAGCGCATTGCCGCCGCGCTGCTTCTCGCCGGCTCGCTCGGCTACCTGCAACACGCGCACCAGTTCATCACCGACAACGCCCTTGTCGCCGGCATCGCCATCGGCGTTTGCGGACTCGCGCGCAGCAACGGCCTGCTGCTCGGAACCGGCGCCGGCATCGCCTTCCTGTCCAAGGGCCTGCTCGGACCCGGGATGCTCGCGCTCTCGGCGCTCGCGCTGTTTGCCTTTCCCGCGTGGCGCACCCGCCGGTACGCGATCTCGCTCGGCTGGGCCGCCCTCGCCTTCGCGCCCTGGGCGCTGATCTGGCCGGCGCTGCTCTACTTCCGCTCGCAAGGCGCTGTTCGACGAGTGGTTCTGGGTCAACAACTTCGGCCGCTTCAGCGGCAGCGCCGGCCTGGGCGGCGTGCTGGACCACTGGCTCTACCTCAAGGCGCTGCCCTGGTTCGCGCCTTCCGGCCCTGCCGCTTGCGGCCTGGACAATCTGGCGCGCGGTGCGCACCCGGACCGAGCTCGGCAACCCGGCCCTGCAGATGCCGCTGGCCGTGCTTCGTCGTCATGCTCGCGGTCCTCAGCGCCGCGTCCTCGGCGCGCACCCTCTACGGCCTGCCGATGCTCGTGCCGCTCGCGATGCTCGGCGCCTTGTCGCTCGATTCGCTGCCCGAGCGGCTGCGCGGCGCGCTCGAGCACACCGGCTTCTGGGGCGGGATCGCGATGGTGGTGGTGCGCTGGGGCGCCTGGCTCTTCCTGCTTCTCGGCTGGCCGGCGCGCAGCGCGGCGCGCCTGGCGGCGTTCAGCCCCGGCCATGTTCCGCACGTCGCCGCGGTGCCCTTCCTGTTCGCGGTCGCGGTAACGGCGGGGTGGCTGTTCGTCCTGCTGGTCGCGTCCGACGACCGCTGCGCATGCCGGTCGTCTGGCTCGCGGCAATTACCGCCGGCTGGGGATTGGCGATGACGCTCTGGCTGCCGTTTCTCGACGACGCGCAAGAGCTATCGCGCGGTGGCAGCTGGCGATGCACGGCAACGTGCCGGCCGGGGCTTGCGTGACCGGTCGCAACCTCACCGAGCCGCAGCGCGCGATGTTTCACTACTACAGCGGCGTGATCGCGGGCGGGAATGCCCGCTTGCTCCTGGTGCATACCAACAGCCCTGCGGCGCCGCCGTTCGCCAGGGACTGGACGCTCCTCTGGCGCGGCACGCGCCCCGGGGACGACAAGGAATTCTTCTGGCTCTTCTCGGCTAGGTGAGCGCGCGCCAGGTGGCGAAACCCGCCATCGTCGCGACGATCGAGCCGAAGAGGTGCGCCGCCGAGTGCAGCGCCGCGGCGCCGTAGCGCGAGGCCTGCAGGAGCTGCACCGACTCCGCGGAAAAGGTCGGAAAAGGTCGTCAGCGCGCCGAGAAAGCCGGTGATGCAGGCGAGGCGCCACTCCGGCGAAAGCGACGGATTGGCGTCGAAGTAAGCGACCGCGAGCCCCACGGCGTAGCCGCCGCCGATGTTCACCGCCAGCGTGCCCATGCGGCAGCGCCGGCACGGCGGGATTGAGCCAGACCGACAAGCCCCAGCGCAGCCAGGCGCCGAGCAGCGCGCCGACGCCGACGGCGACGAAGCCGCTCAACTCGCCTTCCTCGCCGGCGGCTCCCAGCGGCCGGCTGCGTCGTCGTCCGAGGCGCGCGCCTCGACCCAGGCAGCGCCCTCGGGGCGATGCTCCTTCTTCCAGAACGGCGCCTGCGTCTTGAGGTAGTCCATGATGAACTCGCAGGCGGCGAAGGCGTCGCCGCGATGCGCGCTCGCCACCGCGACCAGCACGATCTGGTCGTGCGGCGCGAGCTCGCCGTAGCGATGGATGACGGTGCAGTCCATCACCTTCCAGCGCGAGCGCGCCTCTTCCACGATTTTCTTGATGGAATTTTCAGTCATGCCGGAATAGTGCTCGAGCGTCATGCGGACGTCGCGCACGATGCCGACGAAGCTTGCGACGGCCCCCACGCCTTCGCTTTCTCGAAAGATTTTCGTTTCGAGAGAAAGGTCGAAGTCCTCGCGCTGCACGGAGATCTTCATGTCAGCCCCCGGTCACCGGCGGGAAAACGCGATTTCATCTCCGGCGCGGATCGAGCGCGCCGGGCTTGGCCATGTCCTGGTTGACCGCGGCGCGCGCGTTCTTCTTCTCCGCCAGCGCGCCCTCCCAGGCGCCGCCGCGGCGCGCGAGATGGCCGCGCAGCGCCGCGACCGTGCCGACGCCGGCCGGCAATTCGATTTCCTCGCCGGCGGTGCCGAGCTGCTCGCGCAGCGGAGCGAAGAACAGAACCTTGACCTTCACCAATAGAGCTCCGAGTACGGCAGGAAGCGCACCGGCTCGCCCTTGCGGATCGCCCGGCCGGCGGGATTGTCGACCAGGCCGTCGGCCCAGGCGGTGGACGTGAGCACCGCCGAATCCTGCGTCGGGTAGATCTCGAGGCCGCCCTGCGCGTTCCATTTTACGCGCAGGAATTCGCGCCGCGCGTCGGGCTTGGGCCAGTCGAAGTCGGCGCGCGCCTGCGATGATTTCGGCTCGACGTCTGAGCAACCCCTGGGTGCGCAGCAGGAACGGCCGCACGAAGATGAGAAAGGTGACGAAGCTCGACACCGGGTTTCCCGGCAGGCCGATGAAGAACGATTTCTGCACCTGGCCGAAGGCGAGCGGGCGGCCGGGCTTCATGGCGATGCGCCACATGAGCAGCGAGCCTTCGGCCTCGACCGCGGGCTTGACGTAGTCGGCCTCGCCGACCGAAACGCCGCCCGAGGTGACGATCAGATCGCATTCCGCCGCCGCGCGGCGCAGCGCGTCGCGGGTCGCCTCCAGCGTGTCGGGCACGATGCCGTAGTCGCGGAGCTCGCAGCCGAAGCATTTCCGCCAGCCCGCGCAGCGTGAAGCGGTTGGAGTTGTAGATGCGCCCGGGCGCGAGCGGCTCGCCCGGCATCGCCAGCTCGTCGCCGGTGAAGAACAGGCCCAGCTTGAGCTTGCGGTACACCGGCAGCGTCTTGAGACCGACCGACGCAGCGAGGCCGGTGTCCTGCGGCAGCAGGCGCTTGCCGGCGGGGAGGATCTCGCCGCCCTTCTTCACGTCGCTGCCGACGAAGCGGATCCATTCGTGCTTCTCCGGCACCTTCTTGAACGTGACGGAATCGCCTTCGACCGCGGCGAACTCCTGCATCACGATCGCGTCGGCGCCCTGCGGAATCGGCGCGCCGGTGAAAATCCGCGCCGCGGTGCCCGGCTCGAGCGGCTTGCCGACCGCGCCCGCCATGATCTTCTGCGCCACCTTGAATTTCTTTCCGGAGAAACATCGCGCGCGACGCACCGCGTAAGCCATCCATCGCGCTGTTGTCCATCGACGGCACGTCCATCGTCGAGCGCTGCGCGCGCGCCAGCACGCGCTTCGTCGCCTCGAGCGTCGGCACCTCTTCCACCTCGGCAACCGGCCTGGCGCTCGGCCAGGAGCTTCGCCAGCGCTTCGTCGACCGAAAGGAGTCCCTGGTTCATTGCAGCCCGAGATGCTTGACGATGAAGGCTTCGATCGCGGCGTGGTCGTTGAGGTTCGAGCAGCGGCAGCTTGGTCTCGACCTTGGCGTCGCTCGCGACCGCGACGATATGGGGATCCTTGGGATGCAGCAGCGGCTCGCCGGTCTCGGCGCGCCAGACCTCGAGCTTCGGGATCGGCGCGAACTTGAAGCCCTCGACGAACAGCAGGTCGCACGGCGAGAGATGCCGGATCTGCTCGTCGAACGACGGCTCGGCGACGCCGCGCAGCTCGTGCATCAGCACCCAGCGCCGAGACGAGGTCACCAGGATCTCGCTCGCCCCGGCGTGGCGATGGCGGTAAGAGTCCTTCCCGGCTGGTCGACGTCGAACGTGTGGTGCGCGTGCTTGATGAGCGAGACGCGCAGCCCGCGCGCACGAGGCGCGGGATGAGCTTCTCGATGAGCGTGGTCTTGCCGCTGCCCGACCAGCCGGCGAAGCCGAAGATTTTCATACCGTGATCATTTTCGCGCCCGCGACCGCGAGCACGACGGCGAGCATTCTACGAATCAACGGATTCGTGAAGCGCCGGCTGCCGTACTCCGCACCAAGCCAGCCGCCGACGAGCACAGCACCGACCAGGATCCAGACGTGCCCCGGCAGGGACATTGAGCTGGTCATGAAGCGCTCCCGCCAGGCCGGCAATCGAGTTGACGAGAATGAAGGGAGCAGCGACCGCCGAGGTCTGCTTGGTTCCGGCCCAGCCGAGAATGAGCAGCAAGGGACTGAGGAAGATGCCGCCGCCGACGCCGGTCAGCCCCGAGAGCAAGCCCAGGCCACCACCAATCACCATTGCCAGCGCGAGCGGGGCTGGCGCACCTCGCGCATCTCCTCTCCCGCGCGCGCTGCGCCACAGCTGCCAGGCCGCGTACACGAGCACCACTCCGACAATCGTCTTGTAGGCATGGCCGGGAAGCGTGATCGCGCCGCCCAGATAGGCCGCGCGGGATCGAGACTGCGGCGAACGGCCAGAACAGGCGCCAGCGGAAATGGCCGGCACGGTAGAACTTGAAGGTCGCCACCGCCGAAACCACGACGTTGAGAACGAGCGCGATCGGCCGCATTTCCTGCGGCGCGACGCCGGCCAGCGCCATCGCCGCCAGGTACGCCGAGGCGCCGCCGTGCCCGACCGAGGCGTAGACGAACGCCGCGACCAGCATGCCCGCCGACAGTGACTGCAACGAGGACTTCGCTCGCTTCAAGGCGTCACGCTATATACCATGGAATATAGCGTCTAGCGGAGGTAGCTCTCGAACCGCTTCAGGTCCGCGGCGATCGCCGCAGGAAGCCTTTGCCTTCCATCGCCCGGAACAATCGCACCAGCCGCCGACCGAATTCGGTCACCTGCGCGCCACCGCCGCGGCGACCGCCGATCGCGGTGGTGACCGACCGGCTCGCGACAGGCAGCGATTCGAGTGCGCTCGACGAGCTGCCAGGCGCGGCGATAGGACATCCCATTGCGCGCGCCGCGGCGGAGATCGATCCGCCTGCGTCGATTCGCTCGATCAGCTCGGCCTTGCCCGGTCCCGATGGCTGGCGCACGCGCTGCCGAGCACGCGCAGGGTCAGTCCGCGGTATCGCTTGATCGTCATTCCGCGTTGGGGAAGAAGAGCTGTTGCCCGCCGATCTTGTAGTCTGCAATCGCGTTCTGCCCGTCGGGCGACACGATCCAGTCGATGAAGCGCCTGGCCGAGTCCTTCCTTCACGCTGCGGATGCTTCTGCGGATTCACCAGCATGATCCCGTACTGGTTGAAGAGGCGCTTGTCGCCCTCGACGACGATCGCGAGGTCGCCGCGATTCTTGAACGACAGCCAGGTGCCGCGGTCGGCAAGGATGTAGGCATTCATGCCGGCGGCGGTATTGAGCGCCGGGCCCATTCCTGGCCGGTATCTCGGTACCACGGCGCCCTTGTCCTTCGCGATGTCGATGCCCGCCGCCTTCCAGATCTCCGAGCTCGGCGAAGTGGGTGCCGCTCTTGTCGCCGCGCGAGACGAACGGCGCCCGCGCGGCGCGGATTTTCCGGAATGCCTCGAGCACGTCCTTGCCTCCGCGCGACCTTCGCTGGATCGGCAACGGGTCCGATCAACACGAAGTCGTTGTACATGACGTCAAGGCGCTTGACGCCGAAGCCTTCGGCGAGAAACTTCTCCTCCAGCGGTTTCGCGTGCACGAACACAACGTCGGCGTCACCGCGCGCGGCCCATGTCGAGCGCCTGCCCGGTACCGAGCGCGACGACTCGGACCTGGATGCCGGTCTTCTCTCGAACAGCGGCAGCAGGTGCTTGAACAGCCCGGACTGCTCGGTCGAAGTGGTCGACGCCACGGTGATGTAGCGTTGCTGAGCATGGACGGGCCCGAAGCAGGCTGAGGACGAGGAAGATCCTGAGAATCAGACCCACGGAAGCTCTCCTTTGATGAATGCCGACGCCTCGGGCGATGCGGGCCGCGAAAAGAACTGCTCGACCGGCGCGCGTTCCACCAGCCGGCCCTGATGCAGGAAGCAGCACCTCGTCGCCGAGGCGTCGCGCCTGGCCGAGGTTGTGCGTCGCCATGATGATCTTGGTGCCCGCGGCGTCGAACGCCTGGATGACCCGCTCGATCTCGCGCGTCGAGCTCGGATCGAGGCTGGCAGTCGGCTCGTCGAGGAACAGGACTTCGGGGTGCAGAGCCCACGCCCGCGCCAGCGCCAGCCGCTGCTGTTCGCCGCCGGAAAGCACCCTCGCCGGCCGGTTCGCGAGCGAGACCAGGCCGACGCTTTCCAAAGCCTCCGAGCGCGATGCCCTGGCGCTCGGCCCGCGGGACGTTCGCCAGCTTGAGCGCGTAGGTCACGTTGGCGAGCGCGCTGCGCCTGAGGAGGACCGGGCGCTGAAAAACCATGGCCTGCTTGCGCCGCGCGTTGTCGCCGCTCCAGAGAATGCTTCCGGAAGAAGGAGCGATCAGCCCGTGCATCAGGCGCATCAGCACGCTCTTGCCCGCGCCATTGGCTCCCACGATGACGGTGCTCGGGCCGGCGGCGATTTCCAGCGACAGGGGCGCGATCAGGGTCCGCCCGCCCGCGGCGAACGTCAGCTCGTGCGCTTTCAACGGCAGGATCATCCGTGGCGGCGCTGCGCCGCGCCTTTCACGTAGGCCGCTGCTGCATTAAGGGCGATCACCAGGGCGATGAGCAGCAGGCCAAGCGCGAGCGCGAGCGGCAGATCGCCCTTCGAGGTTTCGAGGGCGATGGTGGTCGTCATCACGCGCGTGACGCCGTCGATGTTGCCGCCGACGATCATCACCGCGCCGACTTCCGCCGACGCCCGCCCCAGTCCCGCGAGAACGGCGGTGACGAGCGAGAAACGAATGTCCCAGACCAGCGTCAGCGCGGCCGACAGATCGGCTCGCCCCGAGCGAGCGCAGCTGCTCCTCGTACTCGGCCCAGGCATCCTCGACCGCCTGCCGGCAGAGCGCGGCGATGATCGGCAGAACCAGGATCGTCTGCGCGATCACCATCGCCGGACGGCGTGAACAGCAGGCCGAGCTCGCCGAGCGGGCCGGCGCGCGAAAGGAGGAGGTAGACGAACAGGCCGACGACCACCGGCGGGAGGCCCATCAGAGCGTTGAGCAGCACGACCAGCGCCCGGCGCCCGGGAAACCGGCCGACGGCCAGCGCCGCGCCCAGCGGCAGGCCGAGCAGCGTCGCCAGCGCCACCGCGGATAGGCTTATCGCCAAGCTCAGCAGCACGATGCCCGCCAGCGTCGGATCGCCTGAGGCGAGCAGCGTCGGAGCGCGCTCCAGAGCGCCTCGCCCGAGACCCTCCACTCATGTTTTCGTTTGCATATCTATTGGCTGCCGGATTATTGCCCTGCCCGTCACTTTGCGCAGCGGCGAATTCGCGTCGGCCGTCGCCGCGCTTCCCGGTTACGATATCGCGATGGCTAGAACCCTGAGGATGTGTGCACAGACGATCGTTCCTGAAAGCCGGCACCGCTGCTGCCGCGCTCAAGTGCGTTCCCGCGGGTCGCTTTCGCGCAGCAGCTGCCGTTCGACCCGCGTCCGGGCGGGCTGGCGGACATTCGAGATCACGACCCGCGTCGAGATCCTGAACCCTCAAGGCGCCCGCGCGCCTGGGTGCCGCTGCCTTCGGTTGAAAGCGACTACCAGAAGCTGATCGGCAACAGCTGGTCCGGCAACGCTTCGGTGCGCAAGGCCGCTGACCCGAAATACGGCGCGCCGGCATGGCTGTTGCCGAATGGGGCGCCGGGGAGAAGACTCCCGTCGTCGAGTCACGAGCACGTTCGCGACGGCAACTGGGCGGTCGATTTTTCGGTACGATCCTCGATCTGATCGACGCTGACGGCGAGTTCACCGCGCCGACCGAGCGATCCCCACTGACGGCATGTGCACGACCGCGTAGACCACGCGCTGTAAAGGGACATCGACGGCCCGTGCGATCACGACTTGATCGTCGATAACACAACAACCTGATGACGCGGCTGCGGCGGGCGACATCGGCTATGGATGTTGCAGGTGGCGGGCGACACCAAAGGCGCTGATCCAATGCGTTCGCCCGGCCTGGCCTGCTCGGTATCGATCTCGGCGCGCAGCGGACGCGCGATGGCCCAGAAGGCCGCGAAGAGAGCCTGGCTAATGAAATGGCGCAGACGCCCACCGTCAATGAGAAGCGCAGCGACTGCCGTGCGCCAGGAGGTCTCATCGATGGCGGATGCGGCGCTTGCAGATCCTGGCGCAGATCGTCCGCGCGCTGCGCCGAGAGAAGTCGTAAACTGACACTCTCGCCAGAGATCCCATCGTGCCGCTGGTGCGCGAAACGCCGCCTCGGTGCTGGAAATGGAACTGGCTCGCCTATAACGAGGAAACGCGATCGACGTCGAGCTGCACGAGGCTCCGAGCCGCCCGGCGGTCAGCTCCTGATGTACCCGGCAAGTCGGAGGCAGCGGCGGAGAGCGGCCTCGATTGCAGCCTCGATCCGGACAACCTCGAAGCACACCGATCACCCGCGCGCGAGCTGAAGCGCGTAAGGTCGGTTCTGGGAAGTCGACTTCGGGCAGGCGTTCCGCTTCTGGCGGCTGAGACTTCGGCTGCATCAGCTTCGGGCGAGGCCGACGGGGCAGATCGCGAACATCGTCGCGATGAGGAGCTGGCCTGAGGCTGGCGCCGCCGGATCTCCGAGGGCCGCCCCACGGCGCTGCCTGTCAACCTGCACACGTCGCAGCCCGTAGATCTCGCGGTGGCGCGGCTCGCCACCTACGATCGGCTGGCTGATGCACCGCGACCGCAGGGGCGGCATCGTCGCCGGCAGGCTGTTCTGGTCCTGCCATCGGCAGAACATCCTGCGATCAGCGCTGACCCGGATCTCACCGTTTCGGCCGGTTCATGGCCATCTGCCATATGGTCTTAATCGCGGGCATCTGCTACGGTGGTCAAGCCAGCGCTCGATCGCAGTCGTACTCGCCGCCGCGACGGCACTCATCGTCTCAGCGCGCGTCGGTGAAGAACGTCGCCGGCTGTGGGCGATCGCGCCGCGGCACGCGTGTCTGTCGCCATCTTGCGCCGTAAAGCGCGCCGTTCCCGGCAACCGTCCTCACCGCCGCCGCGGATCGGCTGGTCTCGGCGGACGGCGCTACGCGCCTCGGCCCCGGCTGCTTCGGCCGGCGGCGGGCCGCGCAGGTGCCAGGCGTCGGCCCACGCGCCGGCGATGATCGGCGACGACACGCCGACGCCGCCGCATGCCGCACGCGTCCAGCTGGCCGAAGCGCGCGGCTGTATGCCGGACAGCCGGGTTCGCGATGTGGACCGCGGCGATCGTCGCGCAGCGTTTACCAGGCTCGGAGAAGACGCCTCTTCGAAATGGGCTGGTTTCTTCGCCAAGGCCGCGCTGCGCCACCTTTGGCATGGCGCTCATACGTGCCGTAACGGTTCTATGTCTCACTCAGGGGACGGCGTGGATGCAGTGCGGGCGGCGGGCTGGATCGGCCACATGGTGATCGATCGGATTCGCTCGGCGCGTCGGCAGAGACAACGCCCAGACCACTGATCATGGTCATGGCCGCTTTCGCCGGCTTCGGTCGGCGGCTGGACGCGGGAAGCTGTTCGGCGCCGACTCGCTCGCCGCCGCGGGAATCGCCGGCGTCCCTGGTCGCCACCTTCTTCACCTTCCTGCCCTCCTTCGTCTTCATCCTGCGTCGGCGCGCCGTTCATCGAGACGACCCACGGCGACCTGCGGTTTACTGGCGCCGCTGACGGCGATCACCGCGGCCGTGCGTTGGAGTCGTACTGAACTATCGCGGTGTTCTTCGCCTATCACGTCCTGTGGCCGGACGGCCTGGCTGGGCGCTTCGAATGGTTCTCCCGCGCTGCTCGGCCTCGCCGCCTTCGTCGCCCTGTTTCGCTTCAAGGTGGGGTGATCCCCGTCATCGGCGCCAGCGCGGCGATCGGATTGGTCGCAAGCCTTCTTTCTAGGAGAGAGCATGGCTGCTTTACGTCATCGGCGAGATCAGAAATCACCGACCCGGCCGATCTACGACGACTACCGCAAGCAGGTCGCTCGCGACGATTACCAAGTGCGGCGGGTTTCTGGTCCGCGGCAGCAGATCCGGAGGCCCTCGAGGGCGCTGCGCCCAAGCGCATGGTGGTGCTCGAGTTCCCGTCCTATGAGCAGGCGCTGAAGTGGTACCGCTCGCCCGAATACGCGCGCCGCTCATCACTCCTGCGGCAGAAGGCTTCGCGCGGGCGGCTCGTCCTCGCCGAAGGCACGTAGGAAAACGAAAGGGCGCCCCAAGGCGCCCTTCCGACCTCCTCCTCTACGGATTCTGTTCTAGCTGCCCTGGATGACGGCGCAGGCGACTCGCGCGCCGGCGTTGCCCGTGGGTTGCGTCTTGTAGTCGTCCGGCTGCGCGTGGACGATCAGGCCCTTGCCGACGACGCTGGTCGGGCCCGGCGAGAACGGTGATGATGTCGAGCGTCGCGTCGACCTTTCGCCGTGCCGTTCGCGTCGGCTTTCAGCGCCGGCATAGTCGCCCGCGTGCCGCGCAGCGGCGGCCGGATTGCCGTGCGGTCTTGCCCTGCGGATTGAAATGGCCCTTGGTGCTCATGCCGTCGCCGGAGCTGCAGTCGCCGGCCTCATGGATGTGGAAGCCGTGCTCCTGCCCCGGACGCAGCCCGGTCACTTCGCCAGGAGACTTTCACCTTGTCGCCCGACTGCGTGAAGGTGACCTTTCCAGCCGCCTTGTTGCCCTTGGTCGGCTGCAGGTTGGCGGTTGCGCTTCGGCCCTCCGCCGATGCCCAGCATGCCGCAGCCGGCAGCAAGTGCGGTGATCGAGGATCAGGGCAGGTTCTCATTTCTTCTTCCCGCTCATCGAGGCTGCGTGACGCTTTGTTGTAGTTCGCCACCGCCTTGTCCTGTGCCTTGCCGAGGTCCGTGGCTTCCTTCGCCTTTGGCCGCGGCGGCCTTGTCGGCCTCGGCCTTCTTCTCGGCGTCGCTCTTCGGCGCCGCCGCCGGCAGCTTGGCATGCGATGCGGCGATGAAGCGCGCCGCAGCAGACCCGCGGCGAGCAGCGGCGAGAATGGTTTCATGAGTTTCTCCTTCATGTGCGGCGCGCCGGCCGGCACCGCGCCGCCTGGCGGCTGGAGCGCCGGCGACGCCTTCATCTCGTGGAACCAGTACTCGTGGTGCTCCTTCGCCCAGGTCTCGTCGACATAGCCGGTGCGCATCGCCTGGTAGGAGCCCTCCAGGCCGATCGTGCCGAGGTACATGTGGCCGAACGAGATCGGCGATGTAGAGCAGCGCCGCGCACGGCATGCCACGATCCAGGCGTCCTGCATCACGGCGCGCGTCTGGTCGAAGTTCGGGAACAGCAGGATCAGGCCGCTCCAGGTGACGATGACGCTCAGCACCACCACGCCGCCCCAGAACCACACCTTCTCGCCGCCGTTGAATTTGCCCGGACGGGACGTGCTTGCCCTTCGCCATGACGCGCGATGGCGTTGAGCAGGAACTTCAGGTCGTAGAGCTTGGGCAGGTTGTGCCGCAGCGTAGAGCACGATCATCGCGCGCCGATCGAGACGATGAACACCGGCGCGATGAAGTTGTGCAGGTTCTTGCCGAGGGCGGTGAGCCACGCCGAACAGCGTGTAGCCGATGATCGGCAGCAGCACGTGCTTGCCGAACAGCATGATCAGGCCCGAGAGGCCGAGGATGCAGAAGCTGATCGCGACCGACCAGTGGACGACCTGGTCGACGCGTGCTGAAGCGGCTGCACCAGGCGCCCGGTCGGCTTGCCGTGCAGCTTGACCGGCCCGAAGACGAAGTAGAAGGCCGAGGATCACGACGAGCGACCCCGCACCACCAGCCAGCCGCCGTATGAACGTCACCGGGCCGTTGCGGAACTGGCGCCATGCTTCGCCGGCGGTGACCATCGCGCTCCTGGCCGAGGAAGCGCGCGGCGGCTGGACCAGCACGTCGGTCTCGCGCCCCTGGACGCTGGTGTAATTCTGGCTCGCCGCTCTTGCACCTCGCGCCACACCGGCGCGTTGTTGCCGGGCTGATCTGACGCTGCGCTGGTCTGCTGCTCGGTCTCGGATCTGCGTCGGCGCGATGCCGGCTGCGCGACAAGCTGCGCCCGACGCGAGCAGCGCGAGCGGCAAGCGACAACAGAAACAAGAAGCCTCATCTGACCTCCGCCGTCCGTTCTAGATAGCTACTGCGGCGCGCCGCGTCTTGCGCTCGTTCTGCCAGCCCTGCCGGTCCTTGATCTGCGTCTTCCCAGCTGGTGCGATCGCCCTGCGCCCACTTCGCCGCGCTCGTACGCGAGCGGCGCGTTGCTCCCAGGGCTGCGTGTCCGGCTTGCCCTGGTACTTGCCGCGCTTGAACTCCGACGGTCTGCTCGCGCTCGCCGCAGCCGCCAGACGCGGCGAGCACCGCGAGCGTCATGAGCAAGCGAGGGCGCCTTCACGACTTGCGTCCTCGCCGGCCGCGGGCGGCTGCGCGCCGGGCGTGCCCGGTCCGTAGGCCGTGCCCCAGCCCCAGACTTCGGAGCCCTTGCCGCGGCGCAAGCACGCGCTCGCGGTAGATGTCGGCGATCACGTCGCCGTCGCCGCCGAGCAGCGCCTTGGTCGAGCACATCTCGGCGCACGCCGGGAGCTTGCCCTCGGCGAGGCGGTTGCGGCCGTACTTCGTGAACTCGGCCTCGCCGCGGTCGGCCTCGGGGCCGCCGGCGCAGAACGTGCACTTGTCCATCTTGCCGCGCAGGCCGAAGGCGCCCGCCTGCGGGAACTGCGGCGCGCCGAACGGGCAGGCGTAGAAGCAGTAGCCGCAGCCGATGCACAGGTCCTTGTCGTGCAGCACCACGCCGTCGTCGGTGCGGTAGAAGCAGTCGACCGGGCACACCGCCATGCAGGGCGCGTCCGAGCAGTGCATGCAGGCGACCGAGATCGACTTCTCGGCCGCCCACCACGCCGTCGTTGATGGTGACGACGCGGCGGCGGTTCACGCCCCACGGCACCTCGTTCTCGTTCTTGCAGGCGGTGACGCAGCCGTTGCACTCGATGCAGCGCTCGGCGTCACACAGAAATTTCATTCTCGCCATGGCGTATCTCCTTATGCCTTCGCGACCTGGCAAAGCGTCGTCTTCGATTCCTGCATCATGGTGACCCGGTCGTAGCCGTAGGTCGTGGCGGTGTTCACCGCCTCGCCGCGCACGATCGGCGCGGCACCCTCCGGGTAGTAGGGCAGCATGTCCTCGCCCTGCCACCAGCCGGAGAAGTGGAACGGGATGAACACCGTGTCGGGACCGACGCCCTCGGTGATCTTCGCCTTGACCTTGATGCGCGCGCCGGTCGGCGTGCTCACCCAGACGTACTCGCCGCCGCGGATGCCGCGGTCGACGGCGGTCTTCGGGTTGATCTCGACGAAGTTGTCCTGCATCAGCTCGGCGAGCCACGGGTTGGAGCGCGTCTCCTCGCCGCCGCCCTCGTACTCGACCAGGCGGCCGCTGGTGAGGATCAGCGGGTACTTCGTGTGCATGCCCTCCTGTCACCGCCTTCTGCTGGACCGACTTGAACAGGGTCGGCAGGCGCCAGAACACCTTCACGTCGTCGTGGGTCGGGTACTTCTCGACCAGGTCCGGGCGCGGGCGAGAACAGCGGCTCGCGGTGCTGCGGGATCGGGTCGGGGAAGTTCCACACCACGGCGCGCGCCTTGCGCGTTGCCGAACGGGTGGCAGCCATGCTTCATCGCCACGCGCTGGATGCCGCCGGACAGGTCGTTCGCCCAGGTCTTGCCTTCGGCGGCCGCCTTCTCCGCGTCGGTGAGCTCGTCCCACCAGCCCAGCTTCTTCAGCAGCACGTGGTCGAACTGCGGATAGCCGGTGGTGATGTCGCTGCCCTTCGTTGGCGACCCCATCCTCGGCCAGCAGGTTGACCCCGTCCTTCTCCATGCCGAACAGCGCGCGGAAGGTCATGCCGCCGTCCATCGGGTGCTTGGAGGTGTCGTAGAGGTTAGGCGAGCCCGGGTGCTTGAGCGCCGCGGTGCCGTAGCAGGGCCACGGCAGGCCGTAGTAGTCGCCGGTGAGGTCGTAGCCGGTCTTCGCGTCCTTGCCGCCCTTGGCGCGCAGCGTACTCGACGTCGAACGCATGCTGGTTGCGCATGTGCGCCTGCAGGCGCTCGGGCGACTGGCCGGTGTAGCCGATGGTCCAGCAGCCGCCGTTGATCTCATACCGCAGCACGTCCTCGATGGACGGCTCCTCGCCGCCCTTGCCCTTCACCAGGCGCAGCTGCTGCTCGCCATCCTTCTTGCCGACGAACTGGTCGCCGAAGCCGAGCTTGGCTGCCAGCTGGTACATGATCATGTGGTCGGTGCGCGAGTCGAACATCGGCTCGATCACCTTCTCGCGCCACTGCAGCGAGCGGTTCGAGGCCGTCACCGAGCCTTCGCACTCCATCTGCGTCGCGGCCGGCAGCAGATAGGCGCCGTCCTTGCGCACCTTGGCGAACATCGCCGCGCTCGCCGAGGGATACGGATCGATCACGACCATCAGGTCGAGCTTCTCCATCGCCTTCAGCATGTCGAGGCCGCGCGTCTGCGAGTTCGGCGCATGGCCCCAGAAGAATGATCGCGCGCAGGTTCGGATCCTGGTCGATCGCGTCGTTCTTCTCCGTCACGCCGTCGATCCAGCGCGACACCGTCATGCCGGGCTTGGCCATCATCGCCTGGCGAGGCGTAGCTGCTTCGTCAGCCACTCGAGGTCGACGTTCCAGACCTTCGCCCAGTGCGCCCACGAGCCGGGCACCGCCACCGGGTAGTAGCCGGGCAGCGTGTCGGGGTTCGGGCCGACGTCGGTCGCGCCCTGCACGTTGTCGTGGCCGCGGTAGATGTTGCAGCCGCCGCCCGAGCGGCCGACGTTGCCGAGCGCGAGCATGAGGATGTTCGACGCGCGCACCGATGCGCGTTGGCGTTGTTGTGCTGCGTCTGGCCCATCGCCCAGATGATGAAGCCGGGCCGGTTCTCGGCCAGCGATCTTGGCGACCTGCGTAGACCTCCGCCTCCGGCACGCCGCGTGGCCTCGGTGACCTTGGCCGGCGTCCACTTCTCCATCACTTCCTTCTTCACCTCGTCCATGCCGTAGACGCGGTGTGCGGATGTACTCCTTGTCCTCCCAGCCGTTCTTGAACACGTGGTGCAGGCACGCCGAACAGGAACGCGCACGTCGCCGCCGGAGCGGATGCGCACGTACATGTCGGCCTTCGCCGCGGTGCGCGTGAAGCGCGGGTCGGCGACGATCACCTTGCAGCCGCTCTCCTTGGCGTGCAGGGTGTGCAGCATCGACACCGGGTGCGCCTCGGCGGCGTTCGAGCCGAAGAACAGCAGCGACTTCGAGTTCTGCTCGTCGTTGTACGAGTTGGTCATCGCGCCGTAGCCCCAGGTCTGGGCGACGCCGGCGACGGTGGTGGAGTGGCAGATGCGCGCCTGGTGGTCGGTGTTGTTGGTGCCCCAGAGGCGCGCCCACTTGCACAGCAATTCCGCCTGCTCGTTGTTGTGCTTCGAGGAGCCGACCACGAACAGCGCGTCGGGCCCGCTCTCCTTGCGGATATCGAGCATCTTCTTCGAGATCTCGTCGTAGGCCTGGTCCCAGCTCATCTTCTGCCACTTGCCGCCCGCGAGCTTCATCGGGTACTTGAGGCGGTGCGAGTCGTGGGCGATGCCGTGCTCGCGGATCGCCGCGCCCTTGGCGCAATGCGCGCCGAGGTTGAGCGGCGAGTCGAACACCGGCTCCTGGCGGATCCAGACGCCGTTCTGCACCACCGCGTCGATCGAGCAGCCGACCGAGCAGTGCGTGCAGATCGTGCGCTTGACCTCGATCTTGCCGCCTTGCTCGTCCTTCGCCTCGGCGGTGCCGATCATGCTGAACGGCAGCTGCGCGGCGACCGCGCCGGCGCCGACGCGTGACGCCCGAGCGCTTGAGGAACGTGCGGCGGTCGATGGTCTCCAGCGAGAGCGCCGGACAATCGCGCGACGGGCGAGTCGACGCGCGGTTCTGCGGATCAGCGCTTGCAGTCGCTTTCCGGGTGAGCAGCATGACGGGCCTCCTCAGACCTTCGTGGTGCGGTAGTAGTTATTCACGTGCTCGCTGGCTTGGTAGCCGGTCGTGGCACGCTTGTCTTTGCTCGCTTCAGCGGAGGGCGTCGCGCTCTTCGTGGCGACGATCGCTGCGGCAGTCGCGGCGCCCCGGCGCCAACGGCCAGCAGGAAATTGCGGCGGGAAAGTTTGGCTTTCTTCTCGGTCATGGAGATCCTCCTTGTGCACCGCTTTCGGTCACGGCAGAATCAGGGCGAAGGTACTCCGCAAATTCCTGCTGATTCAAGATCGATTTAACGCGCGATTGGGAATCGTTCTCAACGCGTAACCTGTGAAGTTGAGAACGAATCTCGACTGACTTCTTATCCCACCATCTCGAATGCAGCTTTTCTCGACGTCGAAGAAACCTTGCGCGAAGTTTGCAACCAGTCGATAGAAACGTGCATCTTTCGAGGCGCTTACCGCATTGCAGAAGGCGCTGGCGCCGCGATAGACGAAGCGATCGAACAGCACTTTCTGCTCTTCCGGCGGCCGTTGTTGCACTGCAATGACAAAACGCATCGTTTCGCAGACGCCGGTGATGTGGTCTTCGTATTCGGCGACGCCTTCCTTTCGCGCGATGCCCCAGGAATCGAGAAGCTGGCGCAGGTCGACGAGCGGATTGTCGCTCGTGTGTCGCAGCACGTAGTGCGACAGATAGGGCGTGACCTCGCATTTGCCGGCGCCGACGAAGAGGACCGTGTGCTCGTTCTCTGAGCGCAGCCGGAAACGCGGCGCGGCGAAGCGTCGACCATGGCGCGCCACGCGGCGGCGAGCGGCGAGGCATCGCCTCGCGTCGACGTTGGCGAGCTGCAGCTCGGAGATGAACTGCTCGTCGGGTGGCGCGTAGAACAGCCGCGCGATCAAGCCGTAGAGACTGGCGCGCGCCGCCTCCTCGGCAGGCAGCGTCGGCACGAAGCTCAGCGGCTGCGCGCCGCTCATCGCTTCGTGTAGTCGAAGATCGTCGCCTCGCCCTTGTTTTCCATCATGTCGACGACGCGACAGTCGCCGCACATCTGCAGCCGCCGCACGCCGCCGGCGAACATCGAGTGGCCGCTGAGCTTGCCGAGCATGTTGTCGACCATCTGCTTCGTGCCGAAGGGCTTGCCGCAGCGCACGCAGTTGAATGGCTCGGCCTCGTTCAGCGTCACCGCCTGCTTTCGCTTTCGCGCCGATCAGCAACCTCGGAATCAGGGTAAGCGCGTTCTCGGGGCAGGTGTTGACGCACAAGGCCGCATTGCACGCAGTTGCGCTCGATGAAGCGCAGGCTCGGCGTCTCCGGTCGCGTCGATCAGCGCCGACTCGGGGCACGCGCCGATGCAGGCCTTGCACAGGGTGCAGGTCTGCTTGTTCACCGCCAGCGCGCCGAAGGGCGCGCCGCCCGGCAGCGGGAATCGTTTTCTCCTCGTGGCGAGCGAGGTGATCGAGGCGAAGTCGAGACGTGGTGCGCTTCTCGGGCGAGAGATTGAAGGTCGCCGCCTTCGCCGACGCTCGCAGCCGCGGGCGCGAGCTGCCACAGGTCGTCGAGGTTCTCGATCACGGTGAAGTGCGCTCCGGCGTAGCCGAGAGCGCGTTGACGATCGGTCTCCGCGTAGCCCCATCTGCGCTTGAGCGCCGCGACGTAGCCGTCGCCGGTCTTCTCCGTCGCCAGCACGACGACCTGGCTCGCGCCATGCGGACATCGCGCCGAGCATCGAGATCCATGCCGATCGAAGCGGCGTGGAAGCATCTCGAGCGGGATGACCCGCGCCGGCAGGCCTTTGCCGTGGCGCGCGCTGGCGGCAGCACCTCGGCGCGGCCCTCGCGCGCGTCGTGGAAAAGGATGCAGGCGTCCGCGCCGCCTGCCTCGCGATAGCGTCGACGAGCAGCGTCTTCAGGCGCATGCCCATGTCCGGCGTGCGTCGGATACGACATAGGTCATGGCGCCCGATGGGCAGACTGTCGGCGCAGCCGCCGCAGCCGGCGCAAAGGTGCGGCTCGACCTTGACGTGGTCGCCGTCGGCGCTGGATCGCGCCGCTCGAGCAGACGTCGATGCACTGGTTGCAGCCGTCCCTGTCCCGAGCGGCTATGGGCGCAGATGCGCGCGTTGTAAGCGAAGAACTTGGGCTTCTCGAACTCGCCGACCAGCGTAGCCGAGCTTCCGCGCCGCGAGCGCCTGCTCGAGCGGATCGTCGCCCGGCGCGAGGTAGCCCTGCGGCAGCTCGCCGATGCGGATCAGCGGCTGGCGCGAGAGATCGAGCACGATATCGAAGCTTTCCTTGCGCGCTGTGTCTGCGCGCGAGAAATCGATCGCGCCGATGGCGCCGCACGCCTTCACGCAGGCGCGGTGCGACTTGCACTTGTCGAGGTCGACCTGGTAGCTGGAAGTCGATCGCGCTCTTCCGGACAAGCCTGCACGCACGCATTGCAGCGCGTGCAGACCTCGAGGTCGATCGGATTCTCCTGCCGCCATTCGACCTCGAAGGTGCCGAGCCAGCCGCTGAGGCTTCGTGACCTTTCCCGACCACACCGGGTAGCGACGCTCGAGCGGCAGCTCGCCGCCGCGGCTGTCGGTGACGAGAACGCTGACGTCCGTGCTGCTCCGCGATCCGCTCGGCCCAGTCGAGGGCGGCCGCCGCGGGACCGACGATCAGCACCCGGCCCGCCGACTTGAACTCGACCGCTGGCGCCGGCTCGGCCTCGGGGAGCGCCGCCATCGCCACCAGCGCGGCGATCTTCGGCGTCGGCTTCGCCTCGCTCGCCCGACCATCCGGCCTGCTCGCGCATCGTTCACGAACTGAATCGTTCGCCTTCGATCTCGCGCCGCGGCGAGCTCGCCGAAGAGCGGCGCCTCCCTGCGTGCAGGCGACGATCACGTCCCGAATCGCCGAGCGCCGCCTGGAACGCGGTGGCGTCGCGGCGGCACAGCTAGTCGTGCACCTGCAGCGGCGCCAGCTTCAGCGAGCGCCGAGGCGAGCGCCTTGGCGTCGAGCGCGATGGTGCGATTGCAGCTGCAGACCTTAAGCGTCTTCGCCGTCGAGGCTCATCCGCCTTCTCTTCGCGCTTGCCAGCTTCTCTTCGACCTTCTCTTCGCTCGCCTTGGCCTTCTCCTGCTTCGGCTCCTCGTCGCTCTGTCGAACGAGCAGCGTCTTCGCCTGGTTGAGCGTCGCCAGCATCTCGGGCGGAATCGGCTCGCCGACGGTCCAGTCGCCCGAATAGGCCTCGAACGGATCCGGAATGTTGAAGTGCGGATCGTTGAACAGCTTCTTCAGCGCCGCGCGGCGCAAGCGCACGTCCTCGACCTTCGGCTGCATGAAGCCGGTGAAGTCCGAGTCCGGGCGTCAGCTTGTCGACCGGCGGCAGGGCGGGCGGCGTGTCGGCTTGCTTTTCTCGAGCGGCTGCTTTTGCGGCCGGCTTCTGCGCGGCCTGCTTGCAGCTCAACTGGCGGACCACCAGCGGTTGGTGAAATCCCGCCGCCAGCTTCGGATCATCAGCGCGATCGCCGAGCGCATGAGGGTTCGACTGGGGTCAGCCGAGCGCCGAGGGAGGCCTGGAACGAGCTGCGCTCGCTCTCGCCGATGCATCGCGGCATGAGCTACGAGAAGCTCGAGGCCCTGGGCGGTATCCAGTGGCCGTGCCCGGACGAGGAGCAGCACCGGCTCGCCAGTTCCGCACGCGCGCCTCTGGGCAGAGCCGCTCGAAGGCACGCCGGCGCCGTTGCTCGGCCGTCGAGCATCGCCCGCCCGTACGAGGCGCTCGGACGCCGAGTACCCCATCCGCCTGACCACCGCCGGCGGCAGGTCAGTCGTTACAACACCGGCGTGCAGACCAACCGCTACCGCTCGCCGCTGCACCGCGGCGAGTCGCTCGACCTCTCTCGCCGGAGGACGCCGAGCGGATCGCGCTCGGAGGAGGGCGAGATCGTGCGCGTCTCCCTCGCGCCGCGGCTCGGTCGAGGCGCGCCGGTGCGCGTCGATGCGTATCGCTGCGGCCCGGACTCGCCGTTCATGACGTTCCACTTCCTGGACCAGGTCGACACGAATCTGATCACGATCGACGTCACCGACCCCAAGAGCGGCACTGCAGAGTTCAAGCCTGCAGCCATCCAGCGTCGACAAGCTCGCGACCCCCGAGCAGCGAGGCCAGCGCGCTCGTCGCCGAGCCGGCGACCGTCGGCCGGCAGACGATGGATATCCACCTCGCTCCCGATGCGGCCCCGACCGTCGGCCGGAGCGCCGCGGTCGACTCATCGGCGTCCTGGGCCGCCCGACGACGGCTGGGACGGCGGCAGCGCGTGATGCGGACGGCCAGGGCAACACTCGCTGCAGGCGGCGGGCACGAGGCGCGCGCGCCCGCCGGCACCTGCTGCCGCTTGCGCTGCTGGGCCGTGCAGGAGCACGTCGGCTGGATCAGCCCGGTGCGGCTCAACCACATCGCCGCAGCGGCTGACGGTGCCGCCCGCCGACGTCTACGGCGTGCGCGACGTTCTACGCGCTGCTCGCGCGTCGAACCGCGCCCGCCGCGCGTCGATCCACGTCTGCGAGGACATGGCCTGCCGCTGCAACGGCTCGCAGGAGCTGATCGCTCAGCTCGAGGAGCACTTCGGCGCCGAGGGGCGAGCCTCAGCGCCGACGGCTCGGCGACGTGGTACTGGAGCCCTGCCTCGGCCGGTGCGACCGCGCGCCGGCGGCCCATGCTGACGATCGCCGGCGAGGCGCCCGGACGAGCGCGTCGCTCGCGCCGGTCGACGCCGCGGCGTCGCTGCCGAGCCGTGATCGACGGGCGCCGAGCCGCGGCGCACCGATCCCTGTGACGCCGCTGCCGCAGGCCGGGCGACGCATCGCTGCAGCTTGCTCCGTCCGCGCTCGGCAGCCGTCGATCCGGCGAGCCTCGACGACTACCGCGCGGCCAGGCGGGTGCTACGGCGCTGCGCCGCGCCGTCGAGATGGGCGCGCGCAGGGCGTGATCCGCGAGCTGAAGGACTCGAAGCTGCAGGGCCGCGGCGGCGCGGCGTTCCCGACCGGCGTCAAGTGGGAGGCGGTCGCGCGGCAGCCGGTGCGCCGCACTACCTCGTCTGCAACGCCGACGAGTCCGGAGCCCGGCACGTTCAAGGACCGCGTGATCGATGGAGCGCGACCCGTTCGCGCTGATCGAGGCGATGACGATCGCCGCCTACGCGACGGACTGCGAGCGCGGCTACGTCTACATCCGCGGCGAGTACCCGGAGCCGCAGCACGCGCTCGAGCGCGGCGCTCGCCGAGGCGCGGCGCCGCGGCTACCTCGGCGACGACGTGCTCGGCGAGGGCTTCAGCTTCGACATCGAGATCCGCAAGGGCGCCGGCGCGTACATCTGCGGCGAGGAGACGGCGATCTTCGAGTCGATCGAGGGCAACCGCGGCGAGCCGCGCAACAAGCCGCCCTTCCCGGTCGTCGTCGGGCCTGTTCGGCAAGCCGACCGTCGTCAACAACGTCGAGACGCTGGTCAACGTGCTCGACATCGTGCTCGCGCTCGGGCCCGGCGTACGCCGAGACGGGCACCGAGGGCTCGACCGGCACGAAGCTCTTCTGCCTCTCGGGCCACGTCGAGCGCCCGGGCGTCTACGAGGTGCCGTTCGGGACGACGCTGCGCGAGCTGCTCGACGCTGGCCGGCGGCGTCGCCGGCGGCGCGCGCGCTGCAGGCCGTGCTGATGGGCGGCGCCGCGGGCGGCTTCCTGCGGCCCGACGAGCTCGACCTGCCGCTCACGTTCGAGGGCGCGCGCGAGGCGAAGACGACGCTCGGCTCGGGTGTCGTCCTGGTGCTCGACGACACGCGTCGACGTGCCGCGCCTGCTGCATGCGCATCGCCGCGTTCTTCCGCAACGAGTCGTGCGGCCAGTGCGTGCCCGTGCCGCGTCGGCACGGTGCGCCAGCAGGAGGCGCTCGCGCGGCTCGTCTCCGGCGAGCACGCGCGGCGGCGTCGAGCGGCGAGCTCGCGCGTGATCGCCGAGGTCGGGCCAGTGCATGCGCGACGCGTCGATCTGCGGGCTCGGCCAGACGGCGTCGAGCGCGATCGAGTCGGCGATCGGGCGCCTCGGAGTCTTCTCGGAGGAGCGCATGAGCGCGTGCTGCTCGCGCCGAGGCGGATGATCGAGCTCGAGATCGACGGGCAGCCGGTGCGGGTCTTCGAGGGCGAGACGATCCTCGACGCGCTGCCGCCGCGCTCGGGATCGACGACGCCGACGCTCTGCTACGGCGACACGCTCGAGCCCGGCGAACGCCTGCCGCGTGTGCGTCGTCGAGGTCGAAGGGCTCGCGCGTGCTCGCGCCCGCCTGCTCGCGGAAGGCCGAGGACGGGATGAAGGTGCAGACCGACTCCGAGCGCGTCCGCCTCTCGCGCAGGCTCGTGCTCGAGCTGCTCGCGTCGTCGGTCGACCTCTCGACGACGCCGGTCGCGCCGGGCTACCTCGAGCGCTACGACGGCGCAGCCCGAGCGGTTCGGCCCGCCGGCGCCGCCCGATCCCGACCGCGACCGCAAGCGCACCGGCCATCACGTCGAGCCCGACGGCCGAGACGGCGGCGACCGTGCACGCGCCGGTCAAGATCGACAACGAGCTCTACGTGCGCGACTACTCGAAGTGCATCCTCTGTTACAAGTGCGTCGACGCCTGCGGCGAGCAGTACCAGAACACGCTTTGCGATCCACGTCGCCGGGCGCGGCTTCGACGCGCGCATCTCGACCGAGTACGTCGCCGAGCTGCCCGAGTCGGCCTGCGTCTACTGCGGCAACTGCATCGCGGTCTGCCCGACCGGCGCGCTCATGTTCCGCTCCGAGCACGAGCTGCGCGAGGCGGGCGACTGGCGCGAGGACGACCAGGCGGTGACGACAGACCGTGTGCCCGTACTGCGGCGTCGGCTGCAACCTCGAGCTGCACGTGCAGGACAACACGATCGTGAAGGTGACGAGCCCCGACGACCACGACGTCACGCGCGGCAACCTGTAATCAAGGGGCGCTTCGGGCCAGCACGCAGGCGCGCGGCGGCGGCGCGGAGAGTAGCGCAATGGCGGCTACCGAAGGCACCGGCGCGAGCGTCGGTCGACACGTGCGGGCAGGCGGTGCAGGACGTTCAGCGAGCGGCACAGTGATCGCCCTCGCCGGTGGGCGAGGTCGCCGGAGAGATCGCGCCGCGGCCGCGGCCAGGAGCCGGTGCGCGTCGCCGTCACGATGCGCACGCTTGGGGCATGAGATTTTATCGCCGGTGGGTGCGTTCCTGCACCCGAGGGCCTGCTGGATCGCAGCTCGATCGCAGAGACTGGGTACTGCACCGACGGAGCTGGCGAGCTGAGTGGTCGCCATTAACGTCGTGGACCGTGTGGTCCCCCGCCGGCCATCGAGCTTCTCCGGTCCGTACGGGCGCAACTTCGCACGACCGTGGCTCGGGCGGCAAGGCCTCGATCGACTCGATCGAGGTGGCTCCCCGAATCTGCCAGGCCCGAGGGCCCCTCGGTATTTCGCGCATGTGATCGGCGCGTTGTTCAGATGCGCCGCGCGCGGCGCAGAACTGATTATTCGAGCGCACCGGCGGCCTGCGTCGGCGACCGGGCTGTTCACGCCGGAGGGCGAACTGACACTGGTGCGGGAGGATCGTCGGCCGCCACAACGCGCTCGACAAGGTCAGATCGCTGAACGCAGCCGCTGGCGCTGATGCCGTCAGAAAGTCTGGCTTGCGCCTGTCTCCGGCCGGGCCTCGTTCGATCGTCCAGAAGGCAGCGGTCGCGGGCATCCCGCTGCTGTGCGCCGTCGGCGCGCCCTCGAGCCTGGCGGTGGATGCGGCACGCCGGCTCGGGCTGACGCTCAGTTTCGCGGACGGCCGGTTCACCGTGTACGCCGGCGCCTCGCGGGTCGCTCTCGCGGCCATGAAGCTGCGCGGCCGCCGAGCCCGCCGCGGCCTACGACGGCGCGCCACATCTGCCGCGCTCGCGGGCGCCGGCTGGAGCCCGCCGTTGCCTGCCGAGCGCGTCGCGCTGGCGAGGCCAGAGTCGGCGCTCGCCGCGCCGCCCGTGGCCCGCGCGGCCAACCCACCGCACGCTGTACGCCATGGATGGCGCCGCGCCGTGTCGTCGCCGCGGCCATCGGAAACGGCGTGCTGGCGCCCGGGAGCTACCGCCGGATCGACACCGGGCGCAGCCGCGCCGAGGATCGCTTCTGACGCCGTGGCCCAGGTCGAGATCAGCGGCGGCGCGAGACCGCGACTGGCCTGCTCTCGTCGAGAAGGCGTCGTGGCGCTGAGCTGATAACCGCGGCGCGGCAGGGAGGACGCAAGGAAGGGACTGCCGCTCCCCGGCCGGTCGCCTGGTCTCCAGTTACGACGTCGCGCCGCAGCTTCTGTCGCCGGCCAGCTGACCTGAGCGTGACGCGACGCCCGTGGTCATCTGATCCGCTGACAGGCGATGAGCTGCGCCTCCGGGGACAGTCACCGTGGCAGAGGTCACCGCGGATGACGTCGAGCTGCTGTGGACGCCGCACGGCGCGAGCGCGCGGGGCCTCGCCGAGCGCCTGATGTCGTCCGGACGATGCGGGGCAGATCGGCGCCGCGCTGCTCGGCGCGCCATGGCAGTTCAGACCCGTGCTCGTGATCGCCGGCTCATCGCGCGGTCGCGCGGATCACACCGCGGGCGTGCTGACGCTGCGCGGCACGGCCAGCTCCCGTGGTGCACGGCGTCGCCCTGCGCCCGGCGCACCCGGTCGCATCTCGGCTCGCGCGTCGGGGGACGCCCGTGATCGGCATCCCGTATCCGTCGCGTCGCGCGATCGCTTCTTCGAGGCTTCACCGCGGCGTGGCCGCTGCTCGAGGCTTCTTTGCTCGGCAGTGCCGCTGGCGACGCCCCCGTCGGATCTGCGCTCGTCCGGCGAGGTGGCAGGCGCCCGGCGGGGCAGCGTCGAGGCGTACGCGTGCCCCTCGTGCTGGAGCCCGGGCCGTGACCTCCCGAATGCGCTGCCTCAGAGCCGCAAGGGTGGCGCCCTGCGCGGCCTGGCGGGCGCGCACGCGCTGCTCTGCGCCCGTCTCGAGAACGGCGTGCTGCTTCGTCGGAACCCAGTCGCCGCTCGCGTCCCGGCTAACCACCGCGGATACCATCCGCGGAAGTGGCCGCCGTCCAGAGTCCTCAGTGCCGCGCACCGCGCGGCTCGCGCGGCTGCCGAACGCCCCTCACCACATGGCGCGCCCGGCGGTGCCGCCGCTCTTCTGCGTGGTGCTGCTGGCGCCGGACGACGGCCAGCCTGACGCTGGCGCTTCGTGATCTTCGGCCCGCCGCTACCGCTGACGGACTGGTTCGCTACGGTCTGGCTGGCGCGCCACGCCTGGCGAGCGCCATCGCGTTTGCAGCCGGCTCGCTGACCCCCTCGCGGATCGCCTCCTGATCGACTCCGCCGTGATCCTCCTGTGGCACCACGGCCGCCTGCACGTTGTCTCGCGCCGATCCCCGGATCGATCGGGCGCGATTCCGGTGGCTGGCCATCGGCATGGGCATGCGCCAGCGCGCCACGGCCACGAGCTGTCCGTCATCTACCTCGGGAAGGCGGCGGCGGCGACCTCTGTCCTCATGGTCGGCCTCGGGTCTGCATGATGCTGCTGCCGCCGAGCGCCAGCTGGCCGTCGAAAGTTGCTCTTCCGGGCAGGGCTCGCGCTCTTCGCTCGCCGCGGGTGGCGTCTATCTCGCTCAGCGCGAGCGGCCCGCGCGCGCCGTCCTCAACCTCAACCCCAGGTGGAAGGTCCGCGAAACGGCTGGGACTCGCCGCTTCGCGCGGAGCGCCTTCCCGACCTTGACGCGCCGCCATCTCCGACTCGCTTTCCCAGACCGAGGCGGAAGATGGCGTGACGAGCGCGACGGCCCCGGCGCCAGGCGGCGCGCCAGCACGGGCGCATCGACGTCCTGCGCAGCGAGCACACGCGACGATCCGAGGGCTGAGTCGCGAGGGCGCCGTCGACGTCTGACCCGGCGATCGTCTCCGAGGAACTGCTCACGCAGGTGCCCGAGGAGCTGACGGTTTCCGAGGCCGGAGAAGCGAGGCCGCATCTCCGCCTGGGAACGACTCCGACCCTCCGAGCGCCGACCGTTGACGACGATCTGGCGCAGAAGCGATCCACGCGAGCACGCAGATCGAGCGGCGGATCATTCCCGCGCGGCGCATCCTGCACGGCCAGATCGACCTGCTGCGCGCCGGGATCGTCGCGCGCCTGCATGACCGCGATCAGGGGAGGCATCCTGAGCACCTCGCCGCGAGTGACGTGGAGCAGCTCTCGGAGATCCTCGCCCATCGCGGGCCGCCAGCCTCGAGTTGCCGGCCGAGGCTCGAGGCTGAAACGATCGGCGACTTCGCGGCATGTACTCCGCCCCGAGTGCGGCATGCAGAATCCCGAGGCGGCGCACTACTGCGCCGCTGCGCGCGGCCTGCCGCTCACGGAGGCTGGCTCGACGCAGACGACGATGTCGTTCCTGGCTCGATAGCAGGCGGCACCGACACGGCGATCCCGGCTGTCGGCGGACGACCGCGGCGAGCGGCCCCAGCGCTCGCCAGTGCGCGCGGAGCTGATCGCGCGGAGTGAGCATTTCCCGCCGCATGGGCGACTCGCGCGTGACCATCGGCCGCTTCCCGTCGGGCGCGGACATCCTGCTCGACGACATCACGGTCTCGCGCGAGGCGCAGCAACGTCGTCGCGGCACGACCGGCGCGGCCTACCCATCCGAGGACTCCGACTCTTCGCTCAACGGCACGTAACGTCAACCGGTCGCCAGCGTCGAGTCTTCACCATCTGACCGATGGCGACGAGCATCAGATCGGCAAATTCGAGCTGATCCTACCCCGAGCGTTATTGAGCGCGAGAATCGCGTCACCACGCGCCTGTCACCGGCCGCCTGGCGGGCTGCCATCGATCGGCGCGGCCCAGCTGGCTACGCACTGCACCGCTGCCCGACATCTCGATCGCCGGATCTCGGTACCTCCAGGGCAGGGGACTGCTGCATCCGCAGCGCACTGGCGCGGCGGCTCATCGCCTCTTCGCGCAGGAGGACGTCACCGAGCGGCTGCGCACGATCACTTGCGTCTGCAGCGCGACTGCGAGTTCCCGCCGCTGCGGGTCAATCCGCGATGGTGTTCCCAGGCTGGCGGCCGAGGGCGCGTCGCGACTCGCTGGCGCCGGCGCCGGTCAGCACCGGCGCGGCGCGGCCCGCGCTGCGGTGAGCTGATCATGGCGCCGCCGGAGTCGACGGGGGAGTTCGTGCGCAGCCTCGAGGAAGTTCGGGTTGATCGCGGCTGACAGGCCGGCCGTTTCCGTCCCAGGACGCGCAGATCGTGGCCGCCGCGGCACGCCTGCAGCGCTACGGCTTCGACGCCGCGGCATCTGGCGCGCCGTGCATTCGGCGATCCAGCGCGAGGAGCCGGCCTCAGGCGTCGAGCGGCGCCGCCGCCGAGCAGCCACATGCCTGATCGTGCCAGCGCCGGCCTCTGAGCAGCCGGGATCGCGCTCGCCGGTTCCGCCAGCGCCATGACCCAGAATCCTGCTCGTGCGCGACCTGCGCCCGCATCGCCGGTGCGACGACGGCTTTTCGCGGCGGACGATCAGAGGTCACGACGTGACCGACCTCGCGTCCTACATCCGGGGAGCGTCGCCCGACTTTCCCAAGCCCGGCATCGTCTTTCTGGCGACGTCACCCGCAGCTGGCGTGATGCCGGAGATGCGCTTCGAGCGGCGCCGCCGACGCTCTGGCCGCCCGGGTGGCCCCGCTGCGCCCCGACATCGTGCTCGGCGCCGAGCCGCGGGGTTCATCCCCGCCCCGCGCTTGCGATCCGCCTCGGCGTGGGCTTCGCGATCGCGCGCAAGCCGGGCAAGCTGCCGTGGACGACCGTCACGCGCGGAAGCATTGCGCGCTGGAGTGACTGGCGAGCGAGCGAGCCTCAGAGCCGCAACGACGATGCGATCGGCAAGGGGATGCGTGCTCGCACGACGACCTGCTTTCGCGACCGGGGGGCACCGCCCGCGCCACCTGCGATCTCGCCGAGGCCGTCGGCGGAACCGTCGTCGGCTGCGCGTTCCTGATCGAGCTGGCCTTCCTGGGCGGCTGCGAGCGACTCGCGCCGTTCCAGGTCGTGACGCGCTTCATCAGCCACGCATCCAGGAGGCTGATCCTTCTCCTGACGACCGCGCCCGCCTCGGAGGGCGCTTCTTGCGCCGGGCGGGCGGCAACGTGGAGCTGCCCCGCCGCAAAGCGCTCCTGACGGGAGGCCTTGAGGCGTGCGACGGCCCGGCGCGTGCCCGGGCACGCGGTGCGCCTCCCAGCGAGACGTCGCCAGAGCGGCTGACCAGGCGCGATCTCCGGCGCTGCGGCGCCACGGCGCAGGGCAGCTCCAGGCGTTCATGCTGGTGGAGTGTGCGATGATGCGTGAGCCCCGTTTGGGGGAAGGTTCAGCCGTCCGCCGGTTCTGGGAGTATCTTCAATCAATGTACGATCCGTTGCGAGCGTGGAGTACCGGATGCGCTGCCCGGAGCGCGACCCCGATGGCGAGCGCCGCTGCACGGCGTCGCCGCTCTCGCAGCTGTCGAGCGTCGGCGCGCAACAGGGCGCGCAGCATCCGCGCGTGGACAGCGCGCATTACCTCAGCGCGGCGTGCGGAGGCTCGCACGCACGACTTTGCCGCGCCACGCACGGTGGAGAACCGACTGGCGCGCACCGGTGGTCGGCAGCGGCGCTCCCGGCGAGAGGTTCCGGGAGCCGCCCACGGGCCGGATCGCGGGCGACACTCGCGCGGAGCCGCGCCAGAGACGGCCGCGCAGCCACGCGCGGCGCGGCGACTGGCCCGTGGCTGTTCTGCGTGCGGAGTGAGCGCTGCCGCAAGCCACTGTCCCTCGTCGAGATCCGCTTTCGCTGCGCGACGCGACGATCGAGCCGGCACCGCAGTGGTCTGCTCGGCGTGCGAGCGGGTTATGCGCTCGCTGAACGTGGTGACACCCTGCGCACGCATCGACGTTCCCTCCTTCCACGATCGCGTCGCCGCTCGAGGCGGCGCTGATCGCCCGCCGCTGGTCACCTCGCCAGCCCGTGACGCTTCGCCGCGGAACCGCAGCGCGCATTGCGGCGCGCCTGCGCTAACTGCTGCGCGGCGCCCATCGCGCTCGCTGCGTGCGTACCCAGCGTCCGGCGCGCGCGAGCACGACGCGATCCCTTGCGCCGCGCCGCGTTTGGCCGCGTACAACGCGCCTCGTCGGCGAGCATGAGAACAGCGAGGCCGAATCGCCGCCCTGGCGCTGAGCGTCGCCACCGCCAGCCGAGCACGTGAGCGCGCAGCCCGTCGCCGAGAGCGCAGCTCGCGCGCAGCCCGGTGACGACGCGCACGGCCGCCGTGGTGGCGGAGCGCTCGTCATACCGCGGCCGCGAGCAGCGACGACAGAGGCTCGTCTCAGCCCCCAGAGCGCGCAGCGATCGTCGGAGTCGCGCGCGACGCTCCGCAGCAGCACGCCTGCCTGTCGCAGCACCTCGTTGCCGAGCGCATGGCCGTGGCGATCAAGCTGACCCTGCGCCGAAGTCGTCCAGGTCCAGGCATGACGGAGTGCGAGGACCTCGCCGCCGCCGTAGCGGTGCACGCGCCGCAGCTCGATCCTCAGAGCGCCTCGTCGAGGAAACTCCGCGCCAGTGCAGCCCGGTCAGCGCAATCCGACGAGCGCCCGCCGCGCGAGCCCCCGCGCCGGTGACCGTCTCGCCCAGCGCCGCCGCGACCGCAGCTGGCGCGCGCGGCCGCGCAGCAGTGCGACGACGCAGCGCGAGACGGCATCGCGGCAACGCCACGGCCAGCAGCGCGAGCACGAGCCCGGCGGGGCGCGCCGTCGCCGCGTTAGCACGACCGCGGGCGTCGAGCAGGACCGGCATGAGCGCGGGGATCACGACGACTGCCGCCAGAGCGCCGCACAGCGTCAGCAGGAGCGGCGGTAGCCAGGGCGAGCCGGTCGCTGCGCAACCGAGCCTCGAGACGCAGGTTGTGATAGCAGCGCCGTCGGACGCGCCCGGCCCTGAGACGCCCGTCTCAGGAGGGTCTAAATGGCACGCGCGGCGTGTGGCCATTTTTGCGCGCGCGGCCGCGCCACCCGCGTGGATCCCCGGAAGAAGCCTCTCAACCCCCCTCGACGCGCGCTGCCGATACGTACCGTGCTGGCGAAGCTGCCGCTCCACGCGCTTCCGGGCGCTTTCGAGATCGACGACGCGGCGGCGCTGCGCTTCCCGGGTGGTGCGTCACGCCGGCCTCTCGCATCTCTCAGGGAGTGCAGGTTCGCCCGTGGAGATCCCCGCCGCGGCGCCGCGCGATCCCGGACGGACCCGTGGCTGCAGTCGCTCTGACGATCCCGACGTCGCGTTGCCGATCGTGCTGCCCTGGGCCTGTTCCATCAGGTACTACGACGACCGAGCTGCCCGACGTCGGACCTGCGGCCGCTCAGGTGAGCAGCGCCGAACCAGCTCTCGATCTTACATCGCCCCGTGGACGTCGGGCGACGAGATGCGCCCGCTGGCCGCCGCCGACCTGGCGCGCCGCTCTGCCGTGATCAACGACGAGACCCACGTCGGGCGCCAGCTGCGCCATGCCGTGGGGCGGCTGCTCGAGCCGCGACCCGCTGTTCGGCGACGAGACGGCCGCCGACGCCGGTCTCCATGCGCCAGAGAGGCCTCGGACATGGTCACCCGTGCTCGAGCGCCGCGCCGCCTGAGCGTCCGCGCTGCTTAGCTCAGCAGCGCGCTGTCGACGCCCATGGCGGCGAACAGTGCGGGGCCAGGTAGAGCAGCCTTGGAAGTGAGAGGAACGTGCGCCGAGCGGTCGCGCGGTCGCCGGGCGCCCGCAGCAGGCGCAACGGCGAGGCCAGATGAAGCGAGCGCCGCAAGCAGAAGCGGCCGCGATCTGCGTGCAGCCAGCTCAGCGTCCCCCAGCGCGATCGGGCACCAGCGAGGCGGCGACGAGCAGCACGGTGTAGACCAGGATCTGGCGCGCACTGCGCGGGCGTCGTTGCGCACCGCGCGGTCGGCAGCATCGGCACGCCCGGTCGCGCGTAGTCCTCCTCGAGCAGCAGCGCGAGCGCCCAGAAGTGGGGTGGCGCCCACAGAGGACACGATCGCGAAGAGCGACGACCGCCGTGGCGCGTCACCGAGCCGTCGACCGCCGCCCAGGCGACGAGCGGCGGCACCGCGCCCGCGGCCCCGCCGGATGACGATGTTCTTGCGGTGTCCGGCGCTTGAGCCACGGCCGCAGACGAGGCACGTAGCAGGCGGTTTTCAAGCCCGCCAGCGCCCAGAAGGCCGCGAGCCAGTGCCACCGCGGCTGGCCAGCAGGGCCGATGCCGGCCGCCGACAGCGCCAGGCCCAGGCACGAGCGCGCTGCGACCGGCGGCACCCGGCCGCTGGCTACGGGGCTGGCGGCTCGGTGCGCTCCATGCAGCGCGTCGATGGCCGCGGTCGTACCAGTGATTGGATGGCGCTCGATCCGCCCGGCACGAGCGCCATCCCGAGCACCGTCCACGCGCGCGCCACGCCGTCGCCCGGCCAGCCGTGCGCCGCCAAGCGCCAGCGAGCCGATCGTCGTGATATCGATCAGTAGCATGATGCAGCAAATCACAGCTCCAGCAACAGCCGTAACTGAACGCAGCGCAATAC